>UMJE01023602.1_pt1 | contig 31151 bp, 23 predicted proteins | sample 1965971 | NCBI WGS metagenome assembly UMJE01 (sample SAMEA4836143, study PRJEB28245) | human gut metagenome | biome: gut microbiome; material: fecal sample | place: Denmark | collected 2008 | reverse complement strand
AGCTCTTTTTGTTTATAGCCGTATGAAACAATATACTGCTAGGAGAATATATTTATGGAGTTTGACAATAACTATTTTGAAGCTGAAGTAAGAGAAGGATTTTATGTAACTTCAGATATAAAGCATGCATGGGCTGCACAGCTTGAAGTGCTTAGTGATGTAGATAAGGCATGCAGGGAGAACGGAATACAGTATTTTGCAGAATGGGGAACACTTCTTGGCGCTATAAGACATCATGGATTCATACCATGGGATGACGATATGGATATATGTATGAAAAGGCCAGACTATAACAGATTCTTAAAAGCTGCAAAGGATATTATGCCAGAGGGCTATGAGATATTCGACATGAATACGGATGCAGATAATGATAATGCGATAGCGAGAATTATTAACGGACGAAATATTAATTGTGACGGGATTCACCTTGAAAAATATCATGGATTTCCATATGTTGCAGGAATAGATATATTTCCACTTGATTATATAGCTGCAGATGAAGAAGATGATAAGTTTCAGTGTGATTTAATAGATATAGTATGGACAGTTGAAAAACTGGCAAGAAATATTGAAAATAAATGTAATGAAATTAATTTGGAAAAAGCTCCGGCAGAATTAGAATTTCACTTAAGACAGGTGGAAGAATTATGTGGAGTTACTATAGACAGGAATAAGAGTATAGCACAGCAGCTTCTAATATTAGTTGATAAGCTGAGCGGATTATATACAGAGAACGAAGCTGATTATATTACACTTATGCATGTATGGCTTGGGAATAAGAATTATAGGTTTCCAAAGAGGTATTATAAAGAAGAAATAAGGGTTCCTTTTGAAAATACAATGATACCTGTACCTAAAGAATATGATAAAATATTAAAGATAAAATATGGAGATTATATGGTGCCAGTTCACAACTGGGGTACTCATAATTATCCATTCTTTGAAAAACAAAAAGAACATTACAAAGTAGATGGGGTAGAACCCAATGAATTTAAGGACACATATAAAGAATATTGCGATTATGAAGAGCGTGTCAGTGTAGTGCGAAAGGCAAGAAAGATAATAAAGGATTTTAATGAAGCTACATATAAGACAGTGCTTTTCTTATCTTATAAAGCGGAAAACTGGAATATGCTGGATAATATATATAAGCAATATTGCGGGGAAGAGAATACTAGAGTTATAGTTCAGAGCGTTCCATATTATTACAAAACTGTTAACGGAACTTTTGAAAAATATACAGATAGCGGAAGTTACCATGATTATGTTACAATTACACCAATAGAGGAATATAATTATCTGGAAGAATATCCAGACGAAATAGTATTTCAGTATCCATATGATAACTATAACTCTGCTGGAACAACGGATCCGGTATTTTATTCATATAATCTTGCTTCGCATACACTGAGACTTACCTACATTCCATATTTCAGAACAGATGAAATAGATGAGAATGATATGAGAGCATATACTAATATGAATGAATATGTCACGATGCCGGGAGTTGTATATTCAGACAGAGTAATAGTCCAGTCAGAAGGAATAAGGGAATTGTATATAAAAAAGCTTACAGAATTCTTTGGGGAAGAAACAGGATCCGAATGGGCAGCTAAGATAGAAGCAGGAGATATTGGAGGCAACTAGAAGATGAAGAAGGTAATTACTTATGGTACATATGATTTATTTCATGAAGGACATTATAAGCTTTTACAGAGGGCTAAGGCATTAGGTGATTACCTTATTGTCGGTGTTACCACAGAACATTTTGATGAGGCGAGAGGAAAAGTCAATGTTGTTGATTCAATAATGGAAAGAATTGAGAATGTCAGAAAAACAGGCTTTGCTGATGAGATTATAGTCGAGGATCATGACGGACAGAAGATAGAAGACATACAGAGATATGGTGTTGATATATTTACTGTCGGTTCAGACTGGATTGGAACATTTGACTATCTTAAGCAGTTCTGTGAGGTTGTATATCTAGAGAGGACACCGGATATATCATCAACTTTGGAGAGAAAGAATAAGTTTAAGATTGTTAATGTAGGAATTGTGGGAACAGGAAGAATTGCTCCCAGATTCATATCAGAGGCAAAATATGTAAGTGGTATTAATATAGCATGTACATATAATCCTCAAAATCAGAGAGCACAGGCTTTCAGTAACAGACATGATATTCCTAATTATAGTGGAGAATATGAGGAATTTCTTGAACAGGTTGATGCTGTATATATAGCATCACCGAATGAAACACACTATGATTATGCGAGAAAAGCATTAGCGAATGGGAAGCATGTATTGTGTGAGAAGCCTGCAGCATTTACTAAAAGAGAAGCACAGGGGCTTTATCAGTATGCCATGGATAATGGGCTTGTGCTTATGGAAGCTGTAAAGACAGCATATTGTCCGGGATTTGGACAGCTTATCAATATGGTACAGTCAGGTAAAATCGGTAAAGTATGCGATGTGGAAGCATGCTTTACAAGACTTGCCAACGATAATTCAAGAGAACGGACAGATGCAGCATATGGTGGTGCGTTCCTTGAATTCGGAAGTTATACCCTTCTTCCAGTTATCAAGCTGCTCGGAACAGATTACAAGGACATACATTTTGATACAATATATGATGAAAATGGAGTTGACCTTTATACCAAAGTATATCTGTCTTATGACAATGCAATGGCTCTGTCAAAGAACGGAGTGGCAGTTAAATCGGAAGGCCAGCTAGTAGTTGCCGGTACTAAAGGATATATACTTGCTCCATCACCATGGTGGCTTACAAGAAGATTTGAGGTACATTTCGAGGATTCATCCAAGGTCGAAGTATATGAACCTGTATTTCAGGGTGATGGCTTCAGATATGAGATAAGTGATTTTGTATCTAAAATTAATGGAATAGATAAGAACGGATATAAGCTTACAGCAGAGGAAGCAATAGCTATGGCTGAAGTGACTGAAGCGTATATGAAGCAGAAGAGAAGACAAATGTAACAGGAGACAGATATGTTTTTTGATGATGGGTATTTTAGAGAAGAAACCAGAGAAGGATTCGTGATTGCAGAGGATATGAAGCGTGCATGGGCAGCACAGCTTGAAGTACTGGAAGAAGTTAAGCGTGTATGCGGAATACTTGGAATTAAATTTTTTGCGGACTGGGGAACTTTGCTTGGTGCAGTAAGACATCATGGATTCATACCATGGGATGATGATATGGATATAGCAATGCTGCGTAAGGATTATATGAGATTTTTATCTGAGGCACCAGCTCTTCTTGAGAAATATTATGAAATTAAGAGCGTGTATAATGATCCTGAAGATGATACTATTAAGGCAAGGATAATTAATGGAAGGCATATATGCTTTGAGCCTGATTTTCTTGAGAAGTTTCATGGCTGTCCATATGTTGTGGGAATCGATATATTTCCGGTTGATAATATAACTGATGACAAAAAGGCTTTGGATAAACAGATAGAAAGCTTAAGATTTCTGCTCAGAACAGCAGAGAGTGTTCCGGAGAAAGGATCATATGGTACTGAAGTGCTGGGACTTATGAAAAAGATAGAAAAAACATTTGGCATTCCAGTCAACTATAATAACAGATTAAAACACGAATTAAAGAAAATATATGATATTGTATGTTCACTCTATCAGGATGAGAATTCAGCAGAAGTATGCTCAATGATAGACTTTGCAGAAGGCTGGGATTATCATGCAAAAAGAGAATGGTATGAAGATATATGTGAACTGTCATTTGAAAATACAACGATTCCGGTACCAGAAGGCTATGATGGATTATTGCAGATAAAGTACGGTAAAGAGTATATGACACCGAGAAATGTTGGAAGTTCACATGATTATCCATTTTATAAATCACAGATTGAAGAATTAAGACTGGTTATGCAGCAGGAGTTTAATACAGAATTTACTACTGAAGAAGTTATCAGGCTTATTCATGCTAAGGTAAAGGAAGCAGAACGCACAATGGTTAATATTGGAATTATAGGAACCGGAAGGATAGCATCCAGATTCCTTGAAGAAAGCAGATATGTAAGTGGTATAAATGTTTCAGCAATATATAATCCTCATCTTGAGAGTGTGTTATGGTTTGCAAAGAACAACAATATTGATATAGATGGTCCGATGATTCTTACAGATGATTCGGAAGCTTTCTTTGATGCAGTTGATGCAGTGTATATTGCTACACCTCATGAGATGCATACGGAATATATAAGAATGGCGTTGGAAAAGGGAAAGCATGTTTTATGTGAGAAGCCTATGGGATTGAATAAATCGGACATACAACAGATGCTTTCGGTGGCTGATGATAAAAAGCTTGTATGCATGGAGGCAATAAAAACAGCATATTGTGCAGGATTTGAACGAATACTTGATATTGTTAAGAGTGGCGCAATAGGAAAAGTGAGAGATGTTGAAGCTGCATTTTCTAAGATAGGTGCGGCAGCAGGAAGAGAAATGTGGGGAGCGTCAGGAGGAAGCTTTACTGAGCTTGCAAGTTATTGTCTGCTTCCTGTTATGAAGCTGCTTGGCACAGATGTAAAAGATGTTCATACATATTCGGTAGAAAGCCCGCTTGGAACAGATTCGTACACTAAGATGATGATGACTTATGATGATGGTGTTGCTACGATAAAGACCGGTCTTGGGGTTAAGACGGAGGGCGAACTTATTGTGGCGGGGGATGATGGTTATATAAGAGTTCCATCACCATGGTGGCTTACTAAGAGAATAGAAGTTCATCATGAGAATCCTAATCAGGTTGAAGTGTATGAGGAAGAATTCGCTGGCGGTGGATTGCGATATGAAATAGAAGCATTTGTAAAATGTATTAACAATCCGGGAGTTGTAAAGAAGATAACTGATGAAGAAAGTATATGGCTTTCTGGTATGATGGAGCAATTTCTTGCAAACCGCGGAGAGGTTAAGCAGACTGTGGATACAGAAGCCTTAAAGAGAGTTGGTATATGGGCGCACAGAGGATGCAGCATGATGAATCCGGAGAATACACTTCTTGCGTTTAAAAAAGCGGCGGAATTAGAAGGCATTACCGGAATTGAATTTGATGTGCAGCTTACAAAAGATAATGAAATTGTGGTAATACATGATGAAAGAGTTGACAGAACCACAGATGGGACTGGCTATGTACAGGAATATACATTAAATGAACTGAAACAGTTATTTATAGCCGGTGATGATGAAATTCATAGAATTCCTACATTAAGGGAAACGTTTGAATTGCTTGCACCATATTGTAAGGGCAAAGGCCTTCATCTTAATATTGAGCTTAAGAATAGTGAAATAAGATATGAAGGCATGGAACAGAGGGTTATTGATATGGTTTCGGAATATAATATCGAAGATTATGTCGTGTACTCATCATTTAATCATGATTCAATAGGACTTGTAAGACAGCTTAAATGTGATGCAGATGTGGCATATCTGGCGGGTGATTATCACCGTTGTATGGATGGTATCAGTAAATATGGAGGCATGACAATTCACCCGGCACAGTGGGGAATGCCTATCAACAAAGGTGATGTAGAGACTATAAGAAATGCTGGACTCTGTGTGCGTATGTGGAATGGAAGCGAGCCTTTGTATGGACAGCTCAGGACATTACCGGATATGGATTTAAGAGAATACTACAGACTTGGTGCAACGGATATATTTACTAATGTGCCGGAGAGATATTGTGAGAACAGGAGATAATTATGTTAGCAGGCGTACAGTTAAGTGACGGATTAAAGCTTGAAGCAATTGCAGATGGCGGATTTTCATATGCAGAAATACCTTATGAGATTATAGAAAAAAATGAACTCCCGACTTATAAGAAGAAAGATGGGGATTCACGGGTACTTAAGGTTTCAGGATTTTCATATCCTCTTGCAAAGCTGACTCCGGATAAGATGTATGAGCTTCTGGAAAATTGCAGGAGATATCAGGGAAATTATATAGTACTTGATACCATGAATTGTGAAGCAGGAATTCTTGAAAATGTTGTGGAAGAGTGTTCTATGATGATGACAGATTACAGGATTCCGGTATTCATAGAGAATGGCTGCAATGGAAGTGATGAAACCGGATATCTTAATAACGAATATTCTGATATATCTTCATTGAAATCAATTGCTGAATACTGTAACAGGCTGTGTGATACAGCTATAGTTGGTATATCTATAAATGTTGGATACAGTAATCTGCTTGCCAAGAATGTGAGAAGCCAGATTGACCAGTGCAGTGAATATCTTTGCATGATACATGCTAATGATAATGGCGGTGTGTACAATGAAAAACAGATGCCTTTTACATTTACAAGAGGAAGAGGAAATCTTATTACAGACTGGTATCATATTATTGGGGCGCTTATTAAGATTGAATTCTCAGGATGGATGATATTCGATAATAGCGGAACATTTGCAAGAGTCCCAGAGGAATTGCAGACACAATATGTGCGTATGTTACATGCAATTGTTAAAGAATGGCAGGGACAGTTTACATTTGTTGAAAGAGTGTTAAATAAGCCTGATAAAAAGCTTATTCTGTTCGGTGCAGGACAGATGTTATGGGATTATATGGATGTGCTTGGCAATAAATTTCCTCCATATTTTGCAGTTGACAATGGAAAGATGCGATGGGGAACTAAGGTATGCGGGGTTGATGTAAAGGCTCCGTCAGCAATACTTGATGTTCCGGCACAAGAACGTAATGTTGTTATATGCTGCATGTATTATGATGCGATATCAGCGCAGCTTAAGGCTATGGGTGTTGAACACAGCGAGTTTCAGGACAGATATTTTGTATAGACATTTGGAGGAATGGAAATGGTAAAAGTAGGTGTACAGACTAAAGGGATTCTGCCAGAGATGGGAATTGAGGATGGCGTTGCAATAATTGCACGGGTAGGATTTGAGATGGTTGATTTTAATCTTGATACATTTTTAAAGAATTCAGATGTCTATGGTGGAAAGATTAATAAATTTTTTGATGCAGATATTGAAGATATTCTTGCGTACTTTGGCGAGTATAAGAAGATGTTTAATAAATATGGAATTAAGCCGTCACAGATGCATGCTCCTTATCCTATGTATGTGCTGGGACGTGATGATATAAGTCAGTATATGCAGAATGTTGTAATACCAAAGAGTATTCAGATTGCCGGTTTCCTTGAGATTCCATGGGTAGTCATGCATCCGTTCAAGATGCAGTATAAGTACGGACTTGAGGCTGAACAGGCAATGAATGTACAGTTTTTCTCATCTCTTATACCGGAGCTTAAGAAGCACAATGTCAGAATATGCGTTGAGAATCTCTATGAAAGTGTTGGAGGGCGAATAACAGAAGGCACATGTGCTGACCCGGACGACGCTATATTTTATGTTGATATGTTAAATATGATGGCAGGCGAGGAAAGGTTTGGCGTATGTCTTGATACAGGACATATCCAGCTTGTACACAGACAGCCTGCAGATTATATCAGGAAGGCTGGCACCCGTCTGAAGCTTTTGCATATGCATGAAAATGATGCATATGGAGACCTTCATCAGATGCCTTACACATTTGGCAGCAGTCCTTCATGCGGTACTGACTGGGAAAGCTTTGCTGTGGCGCTTGCTGAGGTTGGATTTGATGGAACTTTAAGTTTTGAGACATTTCCTTGTATGAACAGCTTTCCGTATGGAACAAAAGAAGAGGTGCTTCGGACTATACATGAAGTTGGGGAGTATATAAAGGGGAGAGTTGAGGCCGCGAGATATGTTCATGCCATATTATAAGGAACATGTTGATTATACAGATGTAGAGGATTATAAAAAAGATTTGATGAATCAGTGAAAATGGTAAAAGATGCTGGTTTAAGATATTCAGTAAATCGTTTTCTTATATGGCGCGATTTTGGATTCCTGGTTAATAACAGAATGTATGATTTTGATAAAGTTATTATTAATAGTCTGGGATTGCGTATTTAGAGTGAGTAAGGATAAATGAATTGTATAAATTTCAAATGACATGACAGCTCTTGATAGTGCAGAAAAAATAGACAATATATTTAAAGGATAAAAATACATTGACTGATGAACAAGTCAGCTATGAAAGGTTAAGAAGTATCACTAATTAACCGATATATTATTTGTAATTAGGAATTATAGATGATAATTTAATTGAGATACAGGAATTATTATCAACATGCGAATGGAGTCGCTTTAATTGATATAATATCGGTAATATGGATAGAATTACGATTGATATGTAAAGCCCTGCATTTGTATGCAGGGCTTTTTGATTGCCACAAGATTGAATAAAACATTAGGTGATAGATATGAAAAGTGAATTAACAGATGATTGGAAATATATAAGTCAATTGGTTATATATGGGTTTGGAAAAGTAGCTCATGATAACATAGATTTTTTTAAGAGTAGTTTTAATATTGCATACATTGTAGATAGCGATAAAGAGAAATGTAACTGTGAATTTAAAGGCATATCAGTAAAACATGTTGATGATGTAAAAAATGATTTGAAAAATTATAAAATAGTAATTATGACAGCTAACAGAAATGCTGCTTTAGTTGGGGAAGACCTTGAAAAATTTGGATTAAAGTCGGGAAAAGACTTTTGCTCAATGGAGCAGTTTCTTACTGAGTGGTTTTGGAATTATAAGAAAAAAGTCTGTTTAATGGAAGTGCATAGTACAATAACATCACGATGCACTTTAAAATGTAAGCATTGTAATATGTTTATGCCATATTATAAGGAACATGTAGATTATACAGCTAAAGATATATTAGAGAATTTAGAATTGTTGTTTAGACATGTGGATTATATTGTTGCATATGAAATTCTTGGTGGAGAACCGCTTATTAATGGTGAACTTGCAGACATGATAAGGCAGATTGGTGATAGGTATGGTAATAGAATAGGTAATATTGGGATTATCACTAATGGAACATTACTACCAGATGAACAGCTTATAGAAATATCAAAAAAATATAATGTTAAATATGATTTCAGTGACTACACAGATATAGTGGATTATAAAAAAAGATTTGATGCGGCTGTAAAGATAGTAAGTGATGCTGGTTTAAGATATTCAGTAAATCGTTCTCTTAGATGGTGTGATTTTGGATTCCCGGTTAATAACAGAATGTATGATTTTGATAAAGTAAGAGAACATATGCTTTCATGCGGACCAATATTTCATGGGCTTAATGATGGAAAGTATTATTATTGTCATGTATCTTGGAGTGCTGATAAGGCAAAGTTATTAAAAAATGTATCAGATGATTATATTGATTTAAGAACACTTGATGATGATGACAGAGCAAAAGAAGCAATACTAGAACACAGTAATGGTAATATGGCAAAGGGATTTGTGAAGCTTTGTAAGATATGTGGTGGTTGTGGTAATGACAATACAGAATTTGTAAAAGCAGCAGAACAGATGTAAATATCAGACAATGAAACATACTAAATGAGAAGGATTATATACATGGAACGGAAGTCTAAATATGATATAGAAATTGAAAATTTCAGACATAATTTTAGCAGCATAAAAAACAAGAGAATTGCAATATATGGAATGGGAAGGCGTAGTGCAACGCTTCTCCCAGGGATAATTGACTTTAATATTGCTGGAATTTTGGATAGGGATGAAAGTAATGTTGGAAAAGAATTATGTGGAATTAAAGTAATATCTATAAAGAATGTAGAGAATTATGTAGATGCAATTATTATTAATTCAGACCCATCTAACTATGAGATAATATACAAAAGAATTGCAAATGATGTTACAGTTCCAGTGTATTATGCAGATGGAAGAATAGCCGTTTTATCAGATAAAGATACAAGATATGAGCAGAATGAGTATTGGGAAAGCTCATATCAAGAGTTAAAAGACAAGATAGACAAAGCAGACATTGTTTCATTTGATATATTTGATACATTGATAATGAGAAAAGTTTTTTCACCAGAAGATGTATTCAGACTGTTAGGAGAAAAGGTAAGAGCGGAATTAAAATTAGATTGTGAAATTGCCTATATAAGAGCACAAGTTGCTGCAAAATGTGGACCATATGCAAATATTAACGAAATATATGAACAGATAAAGAAGTGTATGAATCTCACAGATGAGAATATATCGGATATCATGAAGATGGAGAAAGATATAGATTTGGATTTATGCATTGCTAGAAGAGATATTACAGATTTATATGAGTATTGTGTGACATCAGGGAAAGAAGTTTATCTTGTGAGCGATATGTATTATACATTAGATGATATTAATTGCATATTAGATAAATGTGGAATAACACCACCAGATAATGAACATATATGGGTATCGTGTGAGAAGAAATATGATAAGGTATCAGGCACAATATGGAAAGAGTATTCTGCAATGTTCAGCAGGGATGTTAAGTGTCTGCATATAGGTGACAATAAACTAGGTGACATTGAGAATTCTATAAAATATGATATTGATTCATATTATATTATGAGCGCTAAAGATATGCTTATGAATTCATCTATGGCAGAATTGGCATCATATGTTAATACGGTATCAGACAGTATATGTCTAGGATTAGTAATTTCAAATCTGTTTAATAGTCCATTTGCGTTATGCAGTACTAAGGGGAAAGTGTCATTCGACGATAGTGAGAGTTATGGATATTGTATCTATGGACCATTACTTGAAAAATTTCTTATATGGCTTTATTACAATTCAAGAAAAGATGAAATAGATAAGTTATTATTCTTTGCTAGAGATGGATATTTTCTTGAAAAAAATTACAAAATTGTCACAGAATTATTAGATGATGGATACAAGCAAGACTGGTGTTATCTTCCGATATCAAGAAGACTTATATATATAGCAACCATGGAGAATGAAGATGACTTTAATAGAGTTGTAGCTTTCCCTTATGTCGGAACATTTGCTGATTATATGAAATCTAGATTTGAGATAATCGTTACAGATGAAACATTGGAATATAATGACCGACAGATTAATGCAGTGGGGGATAGTAAGAACATATTAAAGTGGATTCAGCCATACAAAGATAAAATAATGGAACAGGCTAAAAAAGAAAGAAAAAATTATCTTGCTTATCTTACATCAGATGGTGATATGCAAAAGGAATTATCTTATGGAACAGTTGATTTGGGATATTATGGAACAAATCAGTACTATCTGCAACGATTAACTGGAATCAAGACAAAAGGGTATTGCTTTTATGCATGTTTGTCAAAAGATAATGTTTATAGCAATGAAATATCAATGGATGGGTGTTTTCAGTATGGTGATGATTATACTGCAGAAAAAAGTATTGCAAGTAATAAGAATATGTATATAGAGACATTTATTACGGCTCCGCATGGTATGATCAGATATATTGATGACAGAGGAAATGCAGTATGCCAGCCTGATAGAAAGAGCCAGAAAAATTTCAATGTTAAGGAAAAAGTAAATTGTGGTGCAGTTGACTTTATTAATGATTATATCAGTATTTATAAGACAATATTAGCTGTAAATTGCAGTGAATGCATAAAATCAATGTCAGATAGAACAGAAAGCTTGGAAGATATTTTATTTTTTAATATGTTGAACGGTATGTGTAATATATCGAAAAATATTCTTGAAGGATTTTATTTTGATAATGATTTTATCGGTGGGGAAGAGATAGAGTTAGAAATATAATATTATACAGAGAAATATTGAGGTAAAATATGAGCTTTGAATATAATGATGAGACTTTTAAAAAGATACAGAGTGTAGAATTAGAAATGCTTAAAGAGGTTGATAGAATATGTAGAAAATATGACATAATCTATGAATTAGATGGCGGAACATTGCTGGGGGCGGTCAGATATGGAGGTTTCATTCCATGGGATGATGATATAGATATCAGAATGTTAAGAAAAGATTATGATAAGTTTTGTGACGTATGTCAGAATGAATTTGGAGAGAAATATTTCTGGCAGACATATCATACCGATCCAGGATATCGATGGGAGTATGGCAGAGTCCTAAAAAATAATACAAAGTTTTTTAGAAGTGATCATGAGATGATAAAAAGCAGGAATGGCATATTTTTAGATATTTTTCCATGCGATAATATGCCGGAAAAAGGGCTTTCAAAGTCGATGTTTAATCTTAGAAGTTTTATAGCAAGAAAAATAGGTTATTCTGTTGTTGGCGCCAGATATGAAAAAAATATATTGAAAAAATTAGCGTATAACCTGCTTGCACTAATTCCAATGAAACTCGTTGCCAAAGAGTATGATAAATTATCGCAAAAGTATGCTGGAATAGAAACAAAATATGTTAGGACAACAGGCTGGCATTGGAAACAAGAAAGTAAAGGATATCTTCGTTCATGGCTTACAGATTATGAAGAAATAAAATTTGAAGATATGGTAGCTTTTGCACCGAAGGATACAGATGGTTTCCTAAGATACATGTATGGTGATGATTATATGACACCACCGCCAGTAGATAAAAGAAAACCACAGCATCTTGCAACTTTGATTGAATTTGGAGAGGAGTAGTTATGACTTACGAAGAATTTAAAAAATTACAATATAAGGCAGAGAATAAAGAAGGAAATTTACTTACTGAGGAAGAATTAAATATATTGAAACCATACAAGGTTGATAATGCAATTATTATGGCTGCTGGTTATAGTGCAAGATGCATGCCTTTATCTAATGTTCTTCCTAAAGGGTTGTTCCGTGTTAAAGGTGAGATACTTATTGAAAGAGAAATACGACAGTTACAGGAAGCTGGTGTTAAGGAAATTATAATTGTAACTGGGTTTATGCAGGAAAAATTTCAATATTTGAGAGACAAATATGGGGTTATTTTAATTCACAATGATGATTATGATAAATACAATAACATAGCGTCACTATATAAAGCACAGAATTATATGAAAAATTCTTATATTTTATGTTCTGATAATTACTATGCAGATAATGTGTTTCATAAATACGTCTATTCGCCATATTATTCATGTGTGTATTCAGAAGAATACTGCGATGAATATTGTGTATTAGAAGAAGATAAAGATGGTTATATAACAAGTATTAAACGTGGTGGTGCAAAAGCGTGGTATACAATAGGGGACTGTTTTTTTGACAGAAAGTTTTCTGATACATTTGTGAAATATATGAATGAAGAATGGAATGACATGAATACAAGAAATATGTTAATGGATGATTTCCATATTCAACATATTGATGAATTAAAATTAAAAAAGGTTGAACGTGAAAAAAACAAGGTATTGGAATTTGACACATTAGAAGAATTCAAGCAGTTTGATAATTCTTTTGAAGAGTTTATGAATGAAAATCTTGATCAGTCTAATGAAGTTATCAAAGTGTTTTCAAAATATTCGGAAGTTAAGTCATATCATTCAGTACCAACGGTACAGAAAAGTGGAAGGCTTCATTTAAATGAGAATTTATTCAAGCCATCTCCTAAATGTCTGGAAGTATTGAAAAATATTACAATGGAAGATTTGTATTTATATGATTTGGGAAGAAATGATGAATTAGTTGAGACATTATCCTCATCATTAGGAATTTCATCTAACAATATTTTTATACATAATGGTTCAGCAGAAGTTATTAAATCAATAGGAAGCATATTGCTTAATGAGAATGATATAGTTTTAATTCCATCACCGGGCTGGAGTTATTATAAGAGCGTTGCAGATGCCAAATTTGCAAAATGTATTACATACGAGGTATGTGAAAAAGAAGATACGTATGAGTATAATATAGAGGATCTTCTTCAAAAGGCTAAAGAAAATAATCCTAAGGTAATTATTATAACATCTCCACAGATGCCGACTGGATGTGGAATATCATACAATGATATTGAAAAAGTGATAAGAGAAAATACCAATTCAGTTATTTTGCTAGATGAGGCATATTGGGGATATGGAAATGATGATAATAAGTTTGAGAAAAAAATCATTACCCAATATAGTAATGTAGTAATAACAAGAACCTTTTCAAAATTCTATGGACTTGCTGACATACGTATTGGTTATGGATTATGCAGTTACCCATTAAGACGTACGATATGTCTGGACTTACCACTGTTCAGGGCATGTGGGATCAGCAGGAAAATAGCGGTGGCAGCGATTAAAGACACAGAATATTACAAAAAAATGAAATTTGAGACAAATTCAGTCAGAGAGTGGTTCTATACTGAATTAAATAAAATTCCAGGGGTAAAGGCATATAAGTCAGAGTCGAATTTTATTTTTATAAAGCTTGATAATGCAGATGCTGGAAGAGTGCGGGCTTATATGGAAGAAAACGGATTGCTTATAAGATTATTTACTGATAAAGATGCCCTTAGATTAAGAATTACAATTGGACCAAAAGATATTATGGAAAGAGTGATTTATCAGTTGAAAAGGGCATTAAGATAGGAGAGCAGATGTTAGAAGAATTAAAAGAATTTAGAGATAAGCTGGATAATTTAATGTGTTCATGTATGGACAAGACGATTGTTATTTATGGGTATGGATATTCGGGAAGATTTATTGCGTGGTATGCAGACTACTATCATAGCATAAAACCTCGATATCTGATTACAGAAGAATATAGCAACATTATACCATATGAATATCCTTTATTTAGAAGTTCATTATTTGAATTAGATTATAAAGATGTTAAAAATGCTGTTGTATGGTTATGTACAGCGGAAACAGAAGAAATAAGAACATGTCTTGAAACACATGGCTATGTTAAAAATAAAACATACTTTGATATAAATGAAATTGTATATGGAGTTGCTTATAATAGAAAAGAAAGTGATACAAATATACAATTTATGAGATATTTGGAGAAAATGCATGGGTATGATATAGTCGAACCAATACAAGTGAAAGATTTTACAAATTCTATGGATGGGATGCGTCCATGTGTTAATTTATCGCCAAAAGAAATTTTCCCAATTCTGGATAAATGCCACTGCATTCCACAAAAGAACGATGCAATATTTGATTTTGAATGTGGGAAAGGATCGGCACTTTTTTCTTTCTTGGATTATGGTTTTAGTCAAGTTGGCGGTGTAGAGTATGTAGATAATGTTTATGAAATACTTAAATCAAATGCTGAAAAAATGTGTAATGAATTAAATGATAAAAAAATGAATTGTTATCACGGAGATGCGACATTAGTAAAAGAGGAGCTGGATGGGTATAATTGGTTTTACTTATTTGATCCATTTGGCAGAGATGTATTTGAAAAAGTAATTAATAATATATGTGAAAGTCTTAACAGGTGCCCACGTAAGATATGGATTATATATATATTGCCAAAATCTCACGATATTATAGAAAAAACAGGAAGATTTGTTTTAACTAATCAATTTGAAATTATGACACGACAGAGAGTTGTGAATATATATGTTTCTAAATAGAAAAGGAAAATAGATATTATGAATAGCATAAAAATTTCGGTAATTATCCCTGTGTATAATGTTGAAAAATATATAAAAAAAGCTATAGAAAGTGTGATTAATCAGACCTATAAAAATTTGGAAATTATATTAGTCGATGATGGCTCTACAGACAATAGTGGATTTATATGTGATGAATATGCAAATATAGATGAACGCATAACAGTTATACATAAGGAAAATGGTGGGATTGTAAGTGCAAGAAAAACGGGCATAAATTTTGCAAATGGAGATTATGCTGTTAATTTAGATCCTGATGATTGGATCGAAGCTACTGCATACGAACAAGTTGTAAAAATTATAGAAGAAAGGCATCCAGATATTATTGCTTATGGTATGAAAAAAGAGTTCAATGGATTTATTGAATCTCAACCAATACAATTAGCAGAAGGCCAATATAACCAAAATGAATTTTGGATTGCATTTTGCAATAAGGTATCAAAGTATCCTTTTTATGAACAGCCTATTGACATGTCGCAGTGTGATAAAGTAGTAAAAACAGAGTTGTTTAAAAAACATCAAAGTAATTGCAACGAGGCGCTTAAAAAGAATGTAGATGATGCGGTAATTTTTCCAATGCTTTTAGATATGAAAAGTATTTATATAGAGTCTAGATGTTGGTATCATTATTGCGTAAGAAAGACATCAATTCTGTGGCAAACGAAAAAAGATGATGATATCAGATATAAAATGTTAGCATTACATTTAATAGATGCATATAAAAGATATAATAAAATGGGTGTATGTTCAAAAGAATTTTTATTATATAAGTTAGTTTATCATATGATGCTTGATATACCAGATACGTTATTCGAAATGGAACAATGCAAGATATATCCACAAATAAAAAAAAGTAATAATATTGTTATATATGGAAAGGGGGTATTTGCAAATAGGTTTATAGAAAACATTAGAATGAGCAATTATTGCAATATTGTTGAAAATGTCGATTCAAATGATGCTGATAAATTAAAATATATAGATGCTAATAAATATGATTATATTGTTATTGCTATATTTAGTGCTGCAATAGTATTGTCTATTATAGATTTGCTAAAAAAAATGAACATTGATGAAAATAAGATACTTTTTATTGAAAAAAATAGTATCACACCTGCTTTATTGCCAGATGAAGTAAGGAAACAATTTTTAAAATTATAATTGTTGATATAAGGAGAATATCAAATATGTCAATATGTGATGATTTATTAAATAAGAAAAAAAAGCTTGCTGTTGTAGGATTAGGATATGTAGGAATGCCAATTGCGGTAGCATTTGCCAAAAAAGGGATTGATGTAATTGGATATGATATAAGTGAAGCAAAAATTAATCTATATAATATTGGACAAGATCCTACTAATGAAGTTGGCAATGATGAAATAAAAAATACAAAAGTAGAATTTACAAATGACCCCCAAAAATTACATGAAGCAAGTTTTTTTATAATTGCTGTACCGACTCCAGTTAATAATGATCATACGCCTAATCTAGAGCCGGTTATTTCAGCATCAGAAATAGTTGGGAGAAACATGGTAAAAGATTCAATTGTAGTATATGAATCAACGGTTTATCCTGGTTGTACGGAAAATGTATGTATACCAATACTTGAGAGAGAATCAAAACTAAAATTTAATGTGGAGTTTGAGGTAGGATATTCTCCAGAAAGAATTAATCCAGGTGATAAAGTACATCGCCTTGAAAACATAAAAAAAATAGTTTCAGGTTGTAATGAAGTTGCATTGTCTGTCATTAAGTCAGTATATGATATCGTGATAGAAGCAGGGACGTATCCAGTTTCGTCTATAAAAACAGCGGAAGCAATTAAATTAGTTGAAAATAGTCAAAGGGATATCAATATTGCATTTATGAATGAACTTGCAATGGCATTTGACCATATGGGAATTGATACTAATGAAGTTGTAAATGGGATGAATACTAAATGGAATGCACTCGGTTTTAGACCGGGATTGGTCGGAGGACATTGCATAGGTGTTGATCCATATTATTTTACATATGAAGCAGAAAGATTAGGCTATCATAGTCAGATAGTTTTAAATGGAAGAATAGTAAATGATGGTATGGGAATGTACATTGCAGATAAAGCAGTTAAAAAAATGGTTGAAGTTGGATTAGCTCCTAGAACTGCTAATGTGGTTATTTTAGGATTGACATTTAAGGAGAATTGTCCAGATATAAGAAATAGCAAAGTGTACGATATAATCAAACAGCTAAGAACATATGGAATAGAACCTAAAGTAGTTGATCCATGGGCTGACAAAGATGATGCGTATATTGAATATGGTATAAAATTATATTCAATAAATGATATTAAAAACGCAGACTGTATTATTTTGGCTGTTGCACATAAACAGTTTGTTGAAGATAGGGTGAAAAATATAGAAAATATATTTGGAAAATATCAAGAGCATAAGAAAGTTCTTATTGATGTGAAGGGGATATATGATATAGAATTTTTGAAGCAGAGCAATATATATTGGTGGCGATTGTGATTTAAAGATCTATGTAATTGACGCAACAGAAGTTTATAATAATCCTGAATTATTCATGAAATAGTATCTAAATCAGAAACTACGCCATGAATCTCTAAATTTGATACATGCAGCTTCAACTAATCTCTTTTGACCTCCAAAAGGGCATAAAATCCCTATGACGGGATTTTGAGTAGTTATCCAGCTGTCAAAGTTCGTTAATAGTTGCTATTTTAGCTGCACCTGCAGTTTGCTGATATTAGATAGAGTCTCGTAGAACTCATCCGTATAAGGACAACTGCTACACAGCTTGAATGTTATATATCTTGCTGAATGTATTGCTTTTGCTGCAATCTTCAGCAGCTTTAAACGGATGATATCAATGCGTTGCTTACGAATTCTTTGATAAGAAGTAAGCATGCATCGGAGGATAAATCGCCTCCATCGAAATGAATTTGAGTCTGCCTATTGCTTTCAAGAGATAGGGTGTTTACAATACTCATAAAGGGCTCCTTTGTTTGGTATTTATTTTGATTAGACACCTTAATTTTGCCACAATTGGACACTCTTTTTTCATTCACTTAATAAGTGAATAGCAATACTCAGTTAAAATATAGAAACTATGTGGCTTTCATCCACTTTCACGGCATTGCCGTGAATAATTTATGATAATGATTGATGGGATTATAAAATGAAGATAAGTGTAATTATACCTGTGTATAACACAAAAGAATATTTAAAAGAATGTATAGATAGTATATTGAATCAAACAATAGATTTATTTGAGGTGATAATAGTAGATGATGGCTCTACAGATGGCAGTTTGGAATTAATTAATCAATATGCTGAAAGTCACTCTAATATACGTGTAATTAGTCAAAAAAATTGTGGACCAGGTGCAGCGAGAAACATTGGACTGAAAATATCCAAAGGTGAATACATATATTTTATTGACTCTGATGATATTCTTGAAAAAAATGCACTCGAATATTGCTATAATTTGGCATCTAAAAATAAACTGGATATGCTTACTTTTGAAGCGGATATATTGGGAAATATTGAAGGAGAAAATATTGAACAGTATATGTTTCATAAAAAAATAGACAGAATTGGAGAAGTGTTAAATGGAGTTGATTTTATTGAAGAAAACTATTATAAGGTTTCTTTATTGAATATTCCATTTACAATATATTTAAGAGACTTTCTTATAAAGAATACATTGTTTTTTTTAGAACAAACAATGTATGAAGATGTGGATTTTTATCACAAAATAATTAGATGCAATCCTAAGATGGAGATAATTGATAATATATTTTATCATAGAAGATATAGACAAAATTCTATTATGACATCTAAAGTAACAGAGACATCTATAATGAATAAAATAAATATTTATGAGAGTGTAATAACAAATAGTAGCGATAAACTGATGAAATTATATTATATGATAGGAATTCGAGGAATAAGAAAGGCTTTACAGGAATGTAAAAAAAATAAAATAAACTTGGAGAAAAAATATATATATGAAATATTAAAATTTATAAAAAGTATAGACATTAATATATGTAATTTATCAATATTATTAGATATGCAATTTTGTTTTTATTATGTTGATGATAATTTGAAAAAAGAAGAGGAATATAATAATAAAATATATACGTATATACGTGATACAATTGGTAATTTACATTTGATCTCTCAATTATATGATGAGTATAAAGTGATAGGAATTTATGGAAACAGTGATGATTGTAAATTGTATCTGGATATAATTAGAAAAACATTAGGTGATTTTAAATGCAAATTTATATATATACAGACCAGAACAAATGAACTGGAAAAAAAAAATAATATTTATAATATAAAAGAGCTGAATAATATATATATGGACGCTATTATTATAGGCTCCGTTTTTTTTGAGGATCAGATAAAAGATCAGATAAAGAAATATGCAAGATTGTCAATGACAATTTATTCATTAAAGAATGATTTAGGATATTACAAGTTATAAAGGTTGATGGATAATTGAGAGTAAAAGCATGAAATGGATAAATAAATGAAAAAATAGGTTTTGGTACATAAAGCGCAAATTTGTTGCTATTTGGAAACCATTAGTGCCTGGCGCTATAAAAAACAGATTAATGTTGTAGATAGTGAAATTTTGAAGAAAGCTCAGATAAAGCCAGACAAATATAAAAACCTTGTGGTTAGAGTATCGGGATATAGTGCTTATTTTGTTAATTTGGACAAAGAATTGCAGAATGAGATTATCATGAGAACCGAGAAAAATAAAAAAAGTGTGTGATATAGACTGTGTAGGAGGAAAGTATGAATAAGCAGGAGAGCCAGCCACTAATAAGTATTATTACAGCAGTTTATAACAATGAAAAATACATTAGAAATGTTGCCAGAAGTGTATTAGATCAGGAATTTAAGGATATAGAGTACATAATTGTAGATGACGGCTCAACTGACAGGACACCAGCTATTATTGATGAGATTGCAAGAGAAGATGCACGTGTAAAAGTAATTCATCAAAAAAATCAATGGATTTTTGCAAGTTATAATAATGGTATCAAAGCAGCTTCTGGAAAATATTTTTACATTATTAATTCAGACGATAAATTTCAGGATAATATTTTGTCAAAGATTGCAGAGTATGCTATGAAATATGAACCTGATATTATATGGACTCCGGTATTAATGCATAAATGCGATGAAAATCAGAACATAATTGAGTATGATTTTGCACATTGGATTAATTGTGTTAAGGAAAATAAATTTTATTCAACAAAAGAAGAAGTGAGAAAAGCGTGGATAAATTTCGATAGAATGAAATTATCAGCTAATCAGGCAAATCTATATAAAACAGAATTAGCATTAAAACATCCATTTAGAAATGATATTTATGGTGCAGATTATTTATTTAACATTCAAATAGCAAATGATGTGAATAGTGTTTATGTCATGAGTGAGCCTGTATATGATTTTATGAATTATCAGTCGGATAATATGAATGCATCAATTGGTAAGTTTTATGGCTATGAGCATGAGATGTATAATATATTTTATACAGATAATATGGAGTTGTATAAAGGATGGAATGCATGGAATCTGGATACAATGGTTTACATAACAAGAAAACGTTTGCAAGGTCTTTCATCCGAAATAGGTATATTAAATAGCAGCAATTGTAAGCTTGATTTAGAACAAAAACTTCAAAAAGTAATGCAAGACTCAGCGGACGAATTAATACAGGAATGCATTACATCATTAAATGCACAGGAAGAATTTGAGTGTAGGGTTTTGTCGGGCATTAAAAATATTTTGATAAATGAAAAACCGGATGAATCAAATAAATATTATTTCTTGTATGAATTGTTAGATTCATTGCTTAGATATGAAAAAAATGAGGAAGATTATCAAAAAATAGAAAATGCAATATACCATCCACTAAACAGGGCTAAAATTGGATTAACTTTATATAAAAAGATAAGTGATAGAAAATATTTGTTTTAGGTGAGAAAAATGAATGTATGTATTTATGGCGTAGGAAGGTATGGAATATCAACATATTATAAACTGGGAAGAAGAGGCATTAATATTATATGTTTTGGTGACAGGAATGTTCAGAAACAAGGATATATTGTAAAAGATATAAGATGCATACCATTTGAAAATGTGTTAGAACTTGACAAAGATAAAACAGTAATTGTTGTTGCCATAAAACAGAATAATGCTCAACTGGTTGATATGTTTCGTGAAAAAGGCTTTAGGTATGTATGCAGCTATAACGACATTAAAGATAGGGCAGATGAGAAAATTTTATTAACAAAACGATGTCAGATTAAGAAAGAAAAAGAATATCTTGAACAAGTTATGTTAACAGGAGAGATTTATGATGAATCATGTATCGCTGATGATATAAAGGAAATTGCTGAAGCTTTGCTAAAAAGAGGAAAATATGAAAGTAGTGGAAGTTAATTATACAGATTTATCGGGACGGATATTTAATGGTTATGATTTACATTTAGAACTGAATAAAAGAGGAATATATGCAACTCAGAATGTTTTACATAAGCTTAGTAATACAGGAACGGTTTATGAAATTATTAAAGATCCGTTGGTACAGATGCAGTTAGAAGAATATGAGAAAATAAATCAAATTAGTCATTTGATTTATCCCAATGCTGCTATTTTTGAAAGAATGAAAAATGTAAAAGAAGCTGATTTGATTCATTATCATATAATTCATAACCATATGTTTTCTTTGTATGATTATGAGTTATTGATGAATAGTCATAGAAGTATATGGACGATTCATGATCCTTGGATATTGACAGGAGATTGTATTTACCCACTAACATGTGACAAATGGAAAAATGGGTGTGAAAACTGTATTAATACAGATGGATATGGATATGCGGCAAAGCCGGATAATACACATTTTATGTGGGAAATGAAAAAAGAACTGTTAAAGAGTATAAATCCACATATAGTTGTATCATGTGGATTTATGAAAGAGTATATTCAAAATAGTCCATTAACAAAGCATTTTAAACAAATTCATACAATTCCGTTTGGAGTTAAGCTGGACGATAAAGAAAAGAAAAAGGGAGAGGATAAAGATTTCTTTTCAATTGATAAAAAAGATACAGTGATTGGTTTTCGTACTGAAGAAGGTTCAATTAAAGGTGGAAAGTATATATATGATGCATTAAGGAATATGAATATAGAAGGACATATTACAATTATTACGGTAGGAAGTGCAAAAATGCCGGATGATATACATAGAAAGTATAATGTAATTGAATTGGGCTGGGTTAATGATGATATTTTAATGAAAAGGTTTTGGAATGTTGTTGATGTATTTATTATGCCATCGCTTGCAGAATCATTTGGGTTAATGGCAATTGAAGCTATGGCGCAGCGATGTGCAGTAGTATGTTTTAAAGATACAACTGTAGAAGAGATAACGGATGCACCTGAATGTGGTGTGGCAGCTGATTATGCCTCAGCATTAAGTTTGAAACAAAAATTGACGGATTTGATTCAGAATAAAGATGAAATAATTTACAGGGGTAATCTAGGAAGAAAGATTGTAGAATCAAAGTATAGGTTTGATATGTATGTTGACAGGCATATTGAATTATACAAAGAAGTAATGATGGTGAAATAAATATGAGGTATTTAATATTTGGTATTAATGGAATGGCTGGCCACATGATTGGAACATATCTTATGGAGAAAAAACATCAGGTAACAGGTGTTGCCAGACAGGAAAGCAGGATATGTAAAACAATAGTGTGTGATATAAGTGATAAGGAAAGAGTTAAAAGGATTCTGGAAGAGGAGTCATATGATGTTGTTATAAATTGTGTTGGTAAATTAAATAAATTTGTGGATGAGAAATTGTCAGAGGGTATATATGTTAATAGTGAATTTCCACATTGGCTGGCTGAACAATTAGAGAATACAGATAAGAAATTAATACATATAAGTACTGATTGTGTGTTTGAGGGAACTAAAGGTAGTTATACGGAAAATGATATACCAGATGCGACATCATATTATGGAAGAAGTAAGATGTTAGGAGAGGTTATTGATGATAAAAATCTGACATTAAGAACCTCCATTATTGGTCCAGAATTAAAGTTCAATGGAATCGGATTATATCATTGGTTTATGCAGCAGCAAGGTAAGGTTAATGGATTTGAAAAAGCAATCTGGTCAGGAGTAACAACATTACAGCTAGCGAAGGTAATTGAACAAGATGCTGTTTTACAGCAGACAGGGCTGTATCATTTGTCAAATAACCAAAAAATATCAAAATATCAACTCCTTCAGTTATTTAATCAGTATTGTAGAAAAGATAAAATTGAAATAGAGAAGAACACTTCATTTGAATGTGATAAATCAATTATTAATACAAGACAGCAAAAATATGAAATTCCTACATATGAAGAAATGATATGTGATATGGGAAAATGGATAAAAGAGCATAAAGATATTTATAAAAATTATGAAGTCTGATAATGGAGGCAGGTATGAAAAAGATTAAATTAATGACAATTCTTGGTACAAGACCAGAATTAATACGTTTGTCTGAAATAATAAAGTTGGCAGACAAACATTTTGAGCATGTGCTTGTACATACTGGACAAAATTATGATGCAAGATTAAATGATATTTTTTATGATGATTTAAAGTTACGGAGACCAGATTATTATCTTGATGTTGTAGGGGATAATCTGGGAGAAACATTGGGAAATATTATACAAAAATCCTATGGAATTATGCAGAAAGTTAAGCCAGATGCGCTCCTTATTCTGGGAGATACCAACTCTGCGTTGTCATCAATTGCAGCCAAAAGGTTGAAAATTCCAATTTTTCATATGGAAGCAGGAAACAGATGCTTTGATGAAAATCTTCCAGAAGAAACCAACAGAAGGATTGTAGACCACATATCTGACGTAAACCTTCCATATACAGAGCATGCCAGAAGATATCTTCTGGCAGAAGGAGTCTGCAAGCAGCACATATATGTTACAGGCTCACCAATGAAAGAGGTAATAAATGCACATCAGGAGGAGATTGATAAGAGTGATGTGTTGTCAAAATTAGGACTGGAAAAGAAGAAATATATAATTTTATCAGCGCATAGAGAGGAAAATATTGATATTCCACAGAATTTTGAAAAATTGATGCTTTCGATTAATCAATTAGCAGAAACTTATAAAATGCCAGTTATATATTCTATGCATCCAAGAAGCGAAAAATATATAAAGGAAAGGAATGTTACTTTCCATAAGCTTGTCAGACCAATGCCTCCATTCTGTTTTACAGAATATAGTGCATTGATGAAGAATGCATTCTGTGTTGTATCAGATAGTGGAACAATGCCAGAAGAAGCGGCAATTGGACATTTTCCAGCGGTATGTATAAGAACTTCAACAGAAAGACCAGAGGCTTTGGACAAGGGCGACTTTGTCATAGGTGGTATTGGAGAGGATGAGGTTCTACAGGCTGTTGACATGGTTACTAAGATGGCAGAGTCAGGAGATTTTGGTGCAAAGGTTCCAGATTATGAAGTAGATAATGTATCATCAGTAGTTGTTCGTATAATACAGAGTTATACCCAAATTATAAATGAGACAGTTTGGAGGAAATGAAGTGAGCTATTTTAAAGATAAAACGTTAATGATAACAGGTGGTACAGGTTCATTCGGAAATGCTGTCTTAAAGCGTTTTTTAGAGACAGATATAAAAGAAATCCGTATCTTTTCAAGAGATGAAAAGAAGCAGGATGACATGAGAAAAAAATATAATAACAGTAAGATTAAATTTTACATAGGCGATGTGCGTGACATAAGAAGCGTACAGGATGCAATGAGCGGAGTTGATTTTATATTCAGTGCAGCAGCATTAAAGCAGGTGCCATCCTGTGAATTCTTTCCAATGGAGGCTGTAAAAACTAATGTAATAGGTACCGATAATGTTTTAACTGCTGCAATTCAGAACAATGTAGAAAAGGTTATATGTCTGTCTACTGATAAGGCTGCATATCCTATAAATGCTATGGGAATAAGTAAAGCAATGATGGAAAGGGTATTTGTTGCAAAATCACGCACAACAGATAATACAATCATATGTGGAACACGATATGGAAATGTAATGTGTTCAAGAGGATCAGTAATTCCATTGTTTATAGACCAGATTAAGGAAGGTAAACAGCTTACAGTTACAGATTCAGAGATGACAAGATTTTTGATGAGCTTAGATGAGGCTGTGGATTTGGTAATGTTTGCATTTGAAAATGGAAAAGCAGGAGATATTATGGTTCAAAAAGCACCAGCATGCACAATTGGAACATTAGCCAAGGCTGTGAGTGAGTTGTTTGGATATGATAAACCAATCCATTATATTGGTGTGCGTCATGGCGAAAAGAAATATGAAACGTTATTGACAAAAGAGGAAGCAATTCATGCTGAGGACAAGGGAAACTTTTATCGTATTCCGGCTGATAACAGAGATTTGAATTATGAGAAGTATTTCGAAAAAGGAACAACGGAAAAGCAGTTATTGGATGAATTTACATCTGATAATACACAGATATTAAACCTTGAACAAGTAAAAGAAAAGCTTATGTCACTTGAATATGTACAGGATGAGTTGAGAAGATATAAGGAGAGATAGAAGATGCAGGATAGAAAACCATTAGTATCTGTTATCATGCCATCTTTGAATGTTGTAAAATACATTGATGAATGTATACAGAGTGTTCTGAATCAGTCATTAACACAAATAGAAATTATTTGTGTGGATGCAGGTTCAACAGATGGAACTTATGAACGGTTAAAGGAATATGAAACAAAGGATTTAAGAATACGCGTGATACAGAGTGATAAGAGAAGCTATGGTTATCAGGTGAATCTTGGGATAATAAAATCAAATGCAAAGTACATAGGAATTGTTGAAACAGATGATTATGTTGATGAAAGTATGTTTGAGATATTATACAATCGGGCAGAAGATAACAATCTGGATTTCGTAAAAGCTGATTTTACATTTCTGCATGATATTGATGGATATTATTTATATAAACCTGGAGAACTTTTTGATACAGATACTAATAAATTTTATAATCAGGTTATACAGCCATTAGACTGCACTTATCTTTATTTTCACGACTTTAATGTATGGAAAGGTATATATAATCGAGAGTTCCTTATAGATAATGATGTTATGTTTAATGAATCTGCGGGGGCTTCATTTCAGGATATAGGATTCCAGCAGTTGCTTTTATATTATGCAAAGCGATGCATGTATATACCAGAAAAATTATATTATTATCGATTCGGACACATGACAAATTCATCTGTAAGTCCAAAGCTTTTACAGTTTGTAAAGCAGGAGTTTGAGCGTTTGCTTGACAATAAATTAGATGGAATCACAGGAAAAAAGATTGAACTGATATATCAGAAGATGGGGCTGGATTTGTGGTCACAGTATAATGTGCTGCTTGATTTGAATGGCTCCAGTGCAAAAAATGAAGATGTTGAACAGTGTTATCAGTGGATAAAACAAAAACTTCTTGCAGCGTTGAACAATGGAATTGTGAAAACAATTGATATGAATCAGGACACATGGAAACAGATTACTTTTTTGCTGGATGATAAAGAAGCATATACTGATAAATACCTTGCCAGGATACAGGATGAAACAGATAAAATAAAAAGTAGATTAGGAAAAATGAATGTGATATGGGGATGTGGAACATATGGAATGGAAGCCCTTGATTTCTGCGAAAAATATGAATATGACTGTATTGCATTGACCGATAATAACAGTAGTCTGTGGGGAAGAAAAATAAGTGGGGTAGAAGTAAAATCTCCTTCGGTTATTATCAATAAAAATCAAGATGTTACATATGTGATTGCCAATAAATTGCATTATAGAGAAATACAAATGCAGCTAAAAGAAAATGGCGTACAGGATAAAAATATTGTTTTTTGGAAGCAGTAAATTTACAATATGGAGAGTGTGGTATGATTAATTATAAAAATATACTGAATATAACTAATGATGTATATGGATGTCTTCAGGATGATGTATCCAGAGATATATACAAGGCTCGAGTTATGAATAGTCTTACATATGACTATAATTATATAACACAGATTACAGTAGATAATATAGATGTAATGGATAAATTGAGAAAAGATATTGAGCCATTTATAAAAGAGGGTAGAAAGCTCATACTTGATGGTGCTGGTTATTATGGAAAAAGCATAAAAATGACTTTGAAAGACATCAAATTTGAATGTTTTAGTGATAGAAATTCACAGGAGAATCTGGTAATGGGAATACCAGTGTTTTCAAGGAAGAACGCGGTAGAGAAATATCCAGATGCGTTATTTATAGTAGATTCAATGGTTTATGCCGGTCCCATAAAAGCAGAATTAAAGCAGCTTGGTGTTGAGCATATCCTTGATTTTGGAAGTTATCTTGGTAAGTGTGGAAAGGCACGGGATAATCAATATTATGATGTTTTCAGATTCAGTGATGATGAAGTAATAGCAGATGTTGGATGTTTTGATTGCTATACAATGATGCAGTATTTCAAATATGGCAGCAGTAAATATAAAAAGATATATTCTTTTGAACCTGAACCACAACAATATGTGCATTGTAAAGAGATAATAGAAAAAGACGGATATAAGAACTGGGACATATATAATTATGGAGTATACGATGATAATGGTAAATTATATTTTAGTTCCAATAGTAGTAGTACTAAGGTTAGTAAAGATGGTGATATAGAAGTGGATGTAATTAAACTTGATGATTTCTTCAAGACACATGAAAAACCAACATTTATTAAGATGGATATAGAAGGAGCAGAGTTAGCAGCTTTAAGAGGATGTGCGGATACAATCCGTGAGTACAAGCCTAAATTAGCTATCTGTGTATATCATAAACCAGAAGACATATTTGAAATACCAGAATATATTTTATCTCTTAATCCGGATTATAAAATGTGGTTGAGACATTATACTAATCTTATAAATGAGACTGTGTTATATTGTGAGTAAGATGGTTTGTTAGGCGCCAGATACCAATAATTCGGAGGAATGATATGGCAGAGAATACTACAGCGGTCAGCTGTGATGAATTAGTTAAAGAATTTTCCAAAGGCGCATTAGTGTGGTATAACTTTAAGCCAGATTGTGATATTTTATATCTGTATAATGATAAAGAAGATGCCGCAGTTAAAGAATTCCTGCAGCAGAAGGGAACAGTTACATTATGTTCATGCATTGAACTAGCAGAGGCAAAGCTGGAAGTAAATAGGTATGATTACATAGTTGGTATAGATGTTATAGAGGAATGTCAGAATCCAGCAGAATTGCTGAAAGCATGCCACAAAATGCTAAAATCATCAGGAAGGATTGTGTTTGGAACAGAGAACCGCTATGCAATTAAGTATATATGTGGTGATAGAGACCCATATACTAATCATAGTTTTGATGGGATAGAGAATTACAGAAGGTTATCAGATGCAGACAGAAATCTGATTGCAGGCAGATGCTATTCTATGGCAGAGCTGAAGAGGATGCTCGTTGAAGCAGGATTTGACGAAGATAAGTTCTATTCTGTAATGCCGTCTTTGCAGGAAACGCAGCTTGTATATGCAGAAGGATATGAACCGGTTGAAGAACTGGCTATGAGGTATTTCCCGCTTTATAACTATCCGGATAGTGTGTTTCTTGAAGAACAGTACCTGTACACTGATTTAATAAAGAATGGTATGTTTCATAAGATGGCTAATGCTTACATTATAGAATGCAGCATGGACGGACGGTTAGATGATACCCTTCATGCAACCATATCACTTGACAGAGGACATGATAATGCGCTTGTAACCAGCATATGTGAACATGATGGAGTAAGAAATGTAATTAAGAGGGCTGTTTACAAAGAAGGAATACATAAACTTAAAGAGATGCAGGATAATCTTTATGATTTGCATACAAGAGGAATAAATGTAGTTGATTCATCTGTTGAGAATGATATATTTATAATGCCTTATGTTGATGCTCCGGTTGCGATGAATGAATTAAAGGCTATTGCTAAAAAAGATAGAAATGCATTTTTAAAGGCAATGGATGATATGTACGAATTAATTCTTAATTCTTCAGAGCATACGGGGATTATATCGGAGAAAGACAGGAATAGTGCTGATGGTCGGGATTTAGGAACTATTCTTGAAAAGGGATATATTGATATGGTTCCGCTTAACTGTTTCTATGATGGAACAATTGAAGATTCAAAGAGCAGGTTCATATATTATGATCAGGAGTTTTATTGGGATAACTGTCCGGCTAAGGCAATTATGTATCGTTCCATATCTATTATATATGATGGGACTGATAAAGAATTTGAAAGAATAATGCCAAGAACAGAACTCCTGAACAGATATGGATTAGCTGAATGTGAAGATATATGGCAGCGTATGTCCTCAAGGTTTACGGAGACTTTGAGAAAGCAGAAGCAGTTAAGACCATATTATGAGAACAAGAGAATTGATGGAAGAATTCTTTATACTAACAGGGAAAAGATTAATTATAGTGCTAAAGAATATCAAAAAATTTTTGTTGATATATTTGATGGATTTGATGATTCTAAGAAGCTTATTCTTTTTGGCTCAGGAAGATTTACAGAAAGATTTTTGTTTCAGTTTGCAGGAGATTATAACATTTATTCTATTGTTGATAATAACAGTGCAAAATGGGGAACGACAATGCAGGGAGTGCCGATTAATTCACCTGATATATTAAAGGATACTCCAGAAAAAGACAGACATATCATTATATGTATAAAGGGATATAATGGTGTTGTTAACCAGTTAAAAGATATGGGAATAACGGATTATCATATATATGATCCGGGTAATGATTATCCTAATAAAAGCAAAGAACATGTTGCACAGAGTCTTGCGCAGACTGGCGATTCAGGATTGAAAGAATCGGACATGGATAAACCATACAATGTTGGATATATTGCGGGAGTGTTTGACCTGTTTCATATCGGGCATCTTAATATGTTTAAAAGAGCTAAGGAACAGTGCAGGTATCTGATTGTAGGTGTTGTGTCAGATGAAGGCGTAAGGCTTAATAAGCAGGCAGAACCTTTTGTACCATTTGAAGAACGTATAGAGATGGTGCGTTCATGCAGATATGTCGATGAAGCAGTGAAGCTGCCGCTTAATTTTGCCGGAACAAGAGATATGTTTAAGAAATATCATTTTGATGTACAGTTCTCAGGAAGTGATTACGAGCATGATCCAGCATGGCTTTCTGAAAAGGAATTCTTGGAGAAGAATGGCTCTACTATGGTATTCTTTCCTTATACGCAGAGTACAAGCTCTACGAAGCTTAAGAAAGCGATTGAGAGCAAGATAAAACAATAAAATAATTTTTTTGATTTTTTTATGACTCAGGGGTTAAGTATTAAGAATTAGCTCCGATATATAAAACATAAATCACAATGATAATAAAAATATGGTTTAATTATAGGAAGTTTTTATTTCAAGGAGGAATTTAATTATGGTAGTACAGCACAATTTATCAGCAATCAACACAAACAGACAGATGGGAGTTGTAACAGAC
>UMJE01005489.1_pt1 | contig 31774 bp, 41 predicted proteins | sample 1965971 | NCBI WGS metagenome assembly UMJE01 (sample SAMEA4836143, study PRJEB28245) | human gut metagenome | biome: gut microbiome; material: fecal sample | place: Denmark | collected 2008 | reverse complement strand
GGTTGGGGATTGGTGCCGCCACCTACCATTGCTACAACATTAATTAACTATTAGGTGGTAGATTGGTATTTTTGAACTTTATATAAACAACCAATCATGCAAAAAAAAGAGGAACTATACGAAATGTATGCTCCTCCTAAACAGTGTTATATAGAGAAACTTGTTTTATAGTTCTTCAATTTCTTCTTTGGTCAATCCGGTTGCTCCCATAATTAACTTTATTGAGGTTCCAGATGATTTTAAATAACGGGCAACTTCTATTGCTTTTTTTCTTTCTCCTTTATTTATTCCTTCTTCAATCCCTTCTGCTCTTCCTTCTTCCCGTTCAGTATTGATATTGTCACGAAGGATTACAATATTATCCAAGTGGCGGTAGTAAGCGGCAAGTTCATCTTTAGTCATACTATCCAACTTTAATCTCTCACGAGCCTCCTCAAGACCGGGAGCTGTGGCAGTGGAAGGTATTTCTCCAGTGTTAAGATAGTAGATCCATTCTTCCAGGGGACTTTTTGCTACCTGATTGAAACCGTTCACCTTCAGGATATAGTATTCGGGATATAACTGGCTGACCGTATCCACCTTGAATGTCTGTTTCTGGAACGGGGTGAGTTCAAGAAGATCATTAGTGTGGATACCCCTGAATTCCGTCTTTCCATGATAAACGAAGTCCCTGCCATGCCCTAGGGAGAAGTAGACTATATTGACGCTGTATACTTTACGGACCTTGTCATAGCTTTCCCCTCTGTTGATATATTCAGTGACCAGCTTGGAAGTACCGAACAACATACGCTGGAAGTAGGCATATTCATTATTGTTCTGCACCTCTATCAATACCGGCTCACCCCTGGAGTTCTCGGCAAGCATATCCACACGGTTATACTTGTCATACTCATCCTCCTGATTGCTCTCGCTTTCAAGAAGTCTTTGGATAATGATCTTCTCACCCAGTAACGTGGTGAGCAGGCCTTCAAGGACACTGAAGTTTGCCTTGTTCCTGAGCAGACGTTTCATCGCCCAGTCAAAACGGATTATCTGGTTTTTATTATTGCTGTTCATAATGGTCTGATATATGGGTTACTACAAAGATAGGCAAAAAACTCAAGACCTCCAAAATAATATGGATTATAGTGAAAAGTGGCTATTCTCAACGAACCGCCGCTTTGTAATGAATCAATTTGTTTTATCATTCATGAGGGAAATCTATTTCAGAACAATTTTTTGATGTATTCTGTTCAATGACCCTGTGTCCAGTTCGTCTATGCTTATTATATATAAGGTGTCGGTCACATATATTCCGTTCTCTCCAAGAAATATGTATGCGGCATCGAAAAACCAGCCCTCACCTCTTACCCTCATGTCTATTCTGATATCGTTTTGTATCTCACAGACTTTTCTTATAGCCTCAATCAGTTCGGTTCTCTCCATACGATACTCCTTTATCCGGATACAACAGGGCACCCGGATTTTTGTTTGCGGACCTTTCATTTATATATCAAAAGTATGGCCGTTCATTCCTCCCTCCTGAAACCTTCCAAACCCTTATATATGAGAAAATAGCTTGGAGCATTATTCAGCACCATTAAGATAAGGTGCGTAGCTTCAAGCGTTATAAAAAGTAATTTTCCGGGTTAAATCTAATTTCAGATGATGGTTAGAACTTTAATTCGAGGGATAGCAACGGTACGAGTAGTTTTCACAGCTTTAGTCTTGATTACCCAAAGTATGCAGTCTATCGGAAAGTCAAGTCAGATCGAGGAGGTTTGATGACGGCTTTTCTTTTTTTTCTTCCCCTTTCTTGAATCCTTCAAAGCCTTATATGTGAGAATAATATATAAGAGAATAGAAACGTAATAACAAACAATTGAAAATTAGAGAAATGGGAAATTTGGTAAAAGCATTGAAGATCGCCGCAAATGTAGCGGAGATCATCGTGGCAGGCTCCGTATTGATCGAGCTTGCCGAGAAGTATGGTGGCAGATTGGGAAAGAAAAAATCCGCCACGAGTAAAGTCGCTACAGATACTGTGGCGGCTGAAAACTAACATAACGTCTTGAACAGTGGATTATGATAAAGGTCAGGACGTAATAATAACAATCCTTGAAGTTACTACATCAATACTCAAGGGAATTAAGAAGCTAAGAAGTTTATTTATAAAAGCAACGAAATAAACCTCTTGGCTTTTTTTCGTTTATCGGATTTTATTAACAACTAAAAAATAACAAAGAGTATGGAAACAATGACTAATGAACTTACTGTCATTCCAAGAACAATCGGAATGATGACAAGAATGATGGATGTGATTAATACCGAGAATATTGAAGATGCTGTAATCGTATCTGAAGAAGAGCAGGAAGAACATCCCAATTTTATTGAAAGTAACACTTCGGGTATTACACTTGAAGAACTTGAGAGAAACTGCATTGTACCCAGTTTTGGAGACAATCAGCTTACAATCAGCCACCAGACATTCATACACCGGATCGAGGAGGCTGCAAGGAGCTATTTTACGGGTGAAAGCTTTGGAAACACAGAAATCAGGGTATCACATAGAATCCTGGGCAGGGTTCCGGGAGCATTAACCAAAAAGAAAGAGGAACTTAAACCTGAGGACGAGACTATCTATTATCAACGTATGGCTTTCTGTTTTCATATCAGGTCTATGAGCAGAATGATGAACGGAGAAGAAGTACATTTATGTATCGGAGGTGTAAGAAGTCTGAACGAGGAAAACCTATACGCCCGAAAATCACCGGAGAAATTCAAGATATTCATAGGGTTTAGAGTGAAAGTTTGCTCAAATCTGATGTTGACTAATGATGGTTTGACCGGACGACTGGAAGTAATGAGTGATGCAGATATATATAGTTCAGCACTCAGACTATTTCAAGACTTTAATCCCGAACAGAATCTCAGGTTACTTGAAAACCTGGGAAGGACGAGGATTTCACAGGAACAGTTCTGTCAGATAATTGGTAGGCTCAGATTATATCAAGCTTTACCCGCTTCACAACTTAAAGAATTGCCCAAGGTGATTTTAGGTGATTCCAATGTCAATGCGGCTACGAAAGGTTATATAGAAAACCCTAATTTCGGGTTACGTGGCAGGGATAATATTACTTGTTGGGATCTGATGCAGCTACTCAATGACGCTGCCAAACAATCCTATATTGATAAGTTCCTGGAGAGAAATCAGAACTGCACTGATTTTGCGGTTGGTATCCAAAAAGCTTTAAACGGTGAAGATACTGAGAACTATAGCTGGTTTTTGAGTTAGACCTGAAAATAAATTAACTCACAAGGGAGAAAGATCAGAATATAACAAACATGGTCTTTCTCCCTTTTTTGTTGAATCCTTTAAAAATCAATAAACAAAGAAATGGAAAGACATGAATTGGAAAACAGCAGAGAATTCAAGGCTGCAAAAGAGCTTGAACATGCCTTGAACGATTATGGGTGGAATGGTAAAAGATTCGCTATTGCAGTCACTACATTCCACAGGACCCTGCAACAGACTTTATTCAGAAGTATGGTTGAAGTAATAAGAGTCATGGGAAGCGAGGATTATGGATATGACTTAAGGAACAAGGCTTCGCATGAGATATGTAAAAAGATAATGGAATCCGGAGCTTTGGAAGACAAGACGATACCATTTATCTGAAACGGTTGAGAGATACCGAGATAATATTCCGGGGAGGGATATTTCCGATAAAAAGGAAGTATCTCTCCTTTTTATTTACTAATAATTTAAAATTCAGAAGATTATGTTATACTATAATTTTTATGGTTACGAAAGATTCAAGGCCTGTTTCGGGCTTGAAAAAAGGGATGACGGTACGGTGGTAAGAAAGAACAGGATACTGCTGAACCATCTGAAGAATCCTGCATTGCTCAGGTATTGCAGGGAGCATGATGATTATACCTTGTTACACATATATAATATGGCTGACCTGGAGAAAAAAGTGGTTGAAGCCATCATCAAATCAGGAGAGGATGATGAAAAACTGCCTTATAAAGTAGAATTAATAGGAAAGGTTTATTATTCCTCCCGATATCAGACTGACGAAACCAAAGGTATATGTGAGGATCTGGACAAGAATTCAATCCGCTATATAAATGTCGGGCGTAACCGGATCTTCAAGATGAGGGCCGGAAAGTTCATGAGGGAGCTTATTCTTGAAACAGAGATCGGAAAGCTACTCTCACCCAGTGTAGTAAATTGGATTGCAGGAGATGTTTTCACCCAGCAATGGTGTACTTATACACATGGGAAATCACCTGAGATGGAACTTCATGTCAACGATGATTTCGGGAGCATCTATGACAGTGACTGTTGCAAGGGTGATTTCGGTTCATGCATGGTGGATAGGGAGCGTACTTCATTCTATCGTGATTCTGTAAAAGCCAAGGCTGCTTACATAACTGATAAAACAGGTTTGATTGTAGCCAGATCCATTCTGTTTACTGACGTTACGGACCAGGAAGGCAAGAAATGGAGGCTGCTTGAAAGACAGTATTCCTCAGGCGGTGATGATGTACTGAAACGTTTACTGATTGACAAACTCATTCAGGGGAAGCATATAGACGGTTATAAGATTGTAGGTGCATCCTGTCATGAGGCGAACGCATTTGTGGATATTGACGGTAATTCATTATCCGATAAAAAGTTTGAGATTGACTGTGACCTGGAACTGGAAGACACGCTTTCCTATCAGGATTCTTTCAAATGGTATAGTTATGATCAGAGCAAGGCCTATAACTACGAAAACTCCGGGACCTCATACAACCTGGATACGACAGACCAGAATCTTTACGGGGACGATGATGAAGATGACGGGGAATGGGATGATTACCACCAATACTATTGTGATGATACAAGACTCTGCTATCGGAACGGAAGGGAGATCCGGGTAGACGTTGAAAACCTGGATGATTTTGTATGGATAGAATCAACACAGGAATACCACCATGAAAACGATTGTGTCTGCTGTGATGAATGTGGAACATATATCCTGTTGGATGATGCCATGTGCTCGGAAGTGACGGAGGAATACTATTGCTGCAAGGAATGTATGGAGAAGGTCGAGAATGAGTTCAAGCGGAAGAACTGGCATTACTCCGAATACGATGATGAATGGTATGAGGATTACACCGACATTACCTGGATCAATATCTGGAATGAACCGGAAGGTATCTATGAGAGTAAAAGCATCGGTACGGATACATTATGCCGGTTATTGAGAAATGAGGAAGCATGGGAGTTTGACAATGAGGTGTTCGATAAAGTAAATCCAAGTACCAACCTTCCATACGGCTATAAACTTAAAAAAGAGATAAATCATGAATATACAATTATTGAAGCGGCTGTATAGTATCTACAGTCCCAGTGGAAAGGAACAGAAGATGGTAAAGTTCCTCTGTTCCTATATAAGACAGCTTTCCGGAGACATATCCGTGTCAAAGGATAAGTTCGGGAACCTGTATGTGGTAAAGGGAAAAGCGGAAGTTTACCCTTGCTTAGTGAGCCATATCGACCAGGTTTCACACTGCAACCACTCAAAGGATTTCAAGGCGGTGGAGACCAGGGAAATCATATTCGGTTATTCGCCAAAGAACAGGAGGTTTGAGAATTTGGGAGCCGATGATAAAAATGGAGTGTTCATCTGTCTTGAATGCCTGAAGAAATATGATTCTATGAAAGTAGTTTTTTTTAGAGAGGAAGAAACAGGCTGCAAGGGAAGTTCTGAGGCGGTGATGTCTTTCTTCGATGATGTAAGGTTTGTTATCCAGCCTGACCGTAAAGGCAATTCAGACCTTATTACAAACATAGGTTATTCCGAGTTGTGTTCCGAAGGGTTCATTGAAGCGATAGAACCTGAGAAATGGGGTTACATGGAGGAGAACGGCTTGATGACCGATATTCTGACCTTGAAAGAGAAAGGGCTTGGGGTCTCCTGCATCAACGTTTCATGTGGTTACTACAATGCCCACACCGATGAAGAGATAACGGTAAAGAAAGACCTGCTGAAATGCCTGAGGTTTATAGAACATATCATAGAGGACTGTACCGACACTTATCCCCATACACAAAGTGATTCATATTTCAGTCCCTATGAGTTTGAGGATGAGGTTTATGATATGCTGAACCATGACCCGACTTTAACTCCCGAAGACCTTTATGACATGTATTCCACCAATTTTCCACCCTTCGGATTGGAGGATTACAGAAAGATATATGAAGATTATCGGATGTTCTGGGTTGAGGATGAAGAAGATAGGAACTTAAAAACTTTGGATTATGGAAAGAGATAAGAACTACGATTTGGAACTGGCCAAGTATATCTGGTCCATCCTGAAATCCAATCTCCCCGTCCTTATGTCCTGGGGAGTTGAGATTGAGACAGTGAAAGTAATAACATGTGGTCTTGAATTCAAGGTAAACGGATTCAAGCATACCGGAAAAGTTCAGATTGTATTGAATGAGGGTGCTGACCTGTTTGAAGTCTGTCTGATTGGTGAGGATGGAGAAATCAGGGAAAAGAGAGAGGACATCTACTTTGACATGCTTGTTTCTGTGGTGGATGAACTTGTGGAGAAAACCGATGATTATGAAAAGAGAATTGCTGATACATATAATATTATAAAGTATTAGCGGTTCTCTGAAAAATCGGGAAATGTGACAACAGGCTTTCTGTGGGAGAGTAGAATTTATAAGAACTCGAAATCTCATGGAGAGCCTTTTTTTATGTATTAATGTAAATGGTTCCATAGATTAGACGAGCATCTTGTCAGTGGAACTATTGTTAAAAAACGAATGACAATGAAGAATGAAAACCAATATGTGGCTTATCTCCGGGTAAGCACTCAGAAACAAGGATACTCAGGATTGGGACTTGAGGCACAGAGGGAGATAATACAGAAATACCTTTGTGATAAAACTCCGGTTGCTGAATATATTGAAATTGAATCGGGGCGGAAAAAAGAGAGACCCAAACTTAAGGAAGCGTTGGCCCTATGTAGAAAAGACGGTGCTACTTTAATAGTAGCAAAACTGGATAGACTGGCAAGGTCGGTTTCATTCTTGTCCAGTTTATTGGAATCTGATGTGGAAATAGTCTTTTGCGATTTTCCACAGGCTAATAAAATGGTGCTTCATATTATTTCGGCCATATCCCAGTACGAAGCAGAATTGATAGCAGCCAGAACGAAAGCGTCATTACAGGCTAAGAAAAGCAGAGGATTCAAACTTGGCAATCCTGAACACCTGATGGATAAACACAATCAGGCCATCCAAAACAGCATAAAGACCTGCAAGGATAAAGCTGACAACAACCCGAACAATAAAAGGGCTGTTGCTATATTACGGATTTTAGTGAAAGAGAGCCATAGCTATAATGAAATGGCAAATATCCTGAATCAGGAAGGGTTTGTATCTTCCAAAGGCTGTTCTTTCACAAAATCAACGGTATATAAACTGATTAAAAGGTATAACCTAAAAGAAGATTGAAATCATGGAGTACAACTATCTTATTCTCCCGGATTACAGTACCGGAGAAATCATAAGAATCAAACTGTCGGAAGAGCAGAAACGTGACTCGGAGAAGTATGATGATTTTGAGGAGTATCTGATGACCCTGGAGGATGGTTACGGATTCAGGCTTCTTGACTGTAGCTGGATGGCGGTTGAACGTTTGCAGGAGACAGTCTATGGATTCTAACACAATGAATAAGAGGAACTTGATTAAACAGGTTTCTCTTATTTTTTTTATTCTCCTTTTACAACCAAAAAATTCTGAGATCCTATATATAGAGAAAGAAAAAGGTTACTATGACTGTCTTCTGGAAAATCTTGGAATTATATGTTATGGAGTTTGCTGGAGGCGGAAGTATGGAACGGAGTGGAATGTATGACATAACTGAAAGACAAAGTGTTATAAAAAAGTGTGCAAATGAGGTACAAATGCTTAAAGAATAACGTTTTTGTAGTTTTTTTATAACATCCCTTCGGGTTATGTACCATACTCATACTTCGTCTGTACCCCTGTCTTCGACTTAACCCGAATCAAATTTGTCATAAAGAGTAAGAGAATGTGGAAGAGTTGCGATACTGTTCATTTACCAGTCATCACATTAATATTCCAGCCGTTGATTGATATTTGTTGATGTTCAAGTCTTTTTTGTTGGTTGTAGCAGTCAGGAATTGGTTTGTAGCTTTCTTCTTCCCAGTTATAGTCCGGATAGATTTGATATTTTATTGTTCTGTTATCTTCTCTTTCCCCCACCTCAAGAAAAAGAAGAGCGGTAATGTCAGGGAAATGGGTCGGAAATAATGTTTTTATATAACTTTTCAATTTTAGTAGAAAGAAATTAATCAAAGCCCGTTCCGCTTCCGCTCCTTTTTCTCTTGAGGATGGGAAGAGAGAAGGAAACAATCAAATATCCATATCTATTGCTGAAATCTGAAACGAAAAGTTGAAATATATTCAGTAATTTGTTGTTTATGTTACATGTTTTCATATATTTGCATTCATTGGATAATAAACACAGATAGCCTATGAAACCCGATTTTTCTGATTATATCATTGCTGTATTGCTTGAACTGGATGACGGACTGCCACATTCAATGGACCAGTGTGTTGATGGGGTCTATGACAAATGTGATATTGAGTATGAGATTCCACTGATAGGACATTATCTGAAAAAGGAAGATGTCTATTACACTTCCGTCAAGACTGCAATTGTCATGCTTGAAGCTAATGGTATCCTTACGATTGATAATGACCATAATGCAATGCTCACCAGAAAAGGTAAAAGATATATTGAAATAAACGAACGGGAGCTTGTGGATAGATGGAAAGAATTGTATGAAAGGAAAAAAATGAAGGACAGGTGGAAAAATGAGGATTCTTTTGATTAGTTTGTTTGATATCCATGTTCTGGGGCTGAAATGCAATGAATGATATTATTTCTGATGGATTGGAGAAAAAGTTAGTCTATATTATAATTTCAGTATTTATTATGTTAATAATCTCTGTCCTCTCCCCCAAAAATCAGGAATACGATATATAAGGAAAAATGTAATTCTGCTTGTCTTTTGGGAATCAGGATGTTATCGGTTTACGGTGAGAGTTTGAAGTGGTCTAGGAGTTGTTTTTACCCCAATGAACCACTTCTTTTCTATCGCTTCTTTTATACCAGTTTAAATTCCTTACCATCAGACTCCAGCTTTCCCTCACGTGCCAACCATCCTAATCCGAGATATAATGATTGTCCGGAAAGTTTAGTCAGGCTCAATAGCTCTCTTTCTGTCAATGCTTTCTCTGATTCATTAAGTGTGTTCCAAATCTTACCCGCACAGGTTCCTACAATATCAGGAGTAATGATTTCTACAGGTGATTTTGTGGCTGTCTTCTTTGTTGCTGTTTTCTTAGTTGTTGCCATTGTAATATGTTCTGATTTTGTTTCTTGTTGACAAAGATACTAAATTTTATGTTGGTATGGAAATGAAAGAGCGATTATATGTTTTGTATTTGTTGTTTAGGAATGGTGGTAATCAAGTCGTTCTTTAGTTCTGTCACTTTATATATAATAGGTATGGTGAAAGAGAAAGGGTTGGGAAAGTTATTGATGATTAAAGGGTATGGAAAATAACGGGATCTGACTTTTTAGTTGTTTTAAGTATTATGTCAGCATCATATAATCCTTTCTGTAAAAAGCACTGAAATCCTTATTAATGAAGAAACAATACTCATAAGAAGAGTGTCTGATATTCATGGTTATAAATCTGATTTGAGGACACTTTTCTTTTATTCTTTCTTCCTTTCCAAATCGCTAAAACGCTATTCTCGCCAGCTCACCGCCTAATATCTGAAATATAAATCGCATTTAATGTTTATCGATTTTATAAGTAGGATATTAGGAGCTGAAAAAGTTTCTGTTTCTAATCGCTTGGAAAATAATGCTGAGCCAAGTGTTATCGTGACAAAAGACAGCAACAGACCTATCCCTGAGAAATACAAAAAAGACGTAGCATCACTTCGAAGCAAGTATCGAGATGATTTAAAAACCGGATTCTGCATTATCCTCACGCTTCAGGAGGCTTTATCAATCATGCCGAGAGATCGTAAGAGAGTAGATTCTTATGCAGGACTTATATCTTATCTAAAAAGAGAACAGGGAATTACACTAACCATTAAATCACAAAAAACTAAACTATGAAAAACTATTTTATAGCAAATGGAGAAATACTCAATACAAATATGAGTATTGAAGAAATAGAATCACGAGTACAGGAATCACTGGACGAATATACTTCCGGACTGGTACAGTTCAGAATCAAGGAAATTAGCGAGAAGGAGGTCAGGATGTTCTTTGTCAGGGACTTCGACTATAATCCCAACCAACCTATCATTTTTGACGCTGACATGGCCTTGATAAGCGGAGTGGGAATAGGAGCCTTCCAGCCACAACAAGTCGGAGGATACCCAATGATACATCCCTTGAGTTTTGCCGGAAAGAATTTCTATTCCGAAATCACAAGCTTCATCAGGTTCTATAAATTCCAGTTGTTTGAAGAGACGGGGCAGCTGGTGGAACATATAGGCCTGAGATGCTATTCTGATCGGATTTTAATGCAGATAATCTTCTAGGGGTATGAATGTATTGGTAGCATGTGAAGAAAGTCAGGCCGTTTGTTTGGCTTTTAGAAGATTGGGTCATAAGGCTTTCAGTTGTGATCTTCAGGAATGTAGCGGTGGACATCCCGAGTATCACTTCAAAGGAGACATGTTTGATGTAATAGCCAATCGTGGTGGAACTTTGGAGAATGGTACTAAACATTTCCTTGATAGTTGTTGGGATTTGGTTATAGCCCATCCACCCTGTACTTATCTTGCTGTCTCAGGTGCAAGGTGGTATTATCACCCCGATGATAAAAAACTTCCGATAGAACAGAGAAGACCACATCCGAAGTTCCCTGACAGAGCTAAAGACCGTGAAGATGCAGTTCAGTTCTTCATGGATGTTTCAAGGGTTGGAGTGAATAAACTGGCTATAGAAAATCCGGTTGGTATCATGAGCAGTCGATGGAGAAAACCTGACCAGATCATAGAGCCTTGGCAGTTTGGTCATGAAGCGAGCAAGAAGACCTGTCTATGGTTGAAAAACTTACCTCTCCTGACACCTACAAATATAGTCGGGAAAGGTGAGATTTATGTTTCAAAGAGCGGAAACAAATCTCCTAAGTGGTTCACTGATATATTTTTCTCGGGTGTATCGCCTGAAGAAAGAAGAAAACTCAGAAGCAAGACCTTCCCCGGAATAGCGGATGCGATGGCTGATCAATGGGGAGGCAGGATTATAGCAGCGTAGAGAATATTTTGATGATATAATTGTGGGATATCTAGGGAAAACGCCACTTATTTCTATTGTTCTCCCCAAAAAATCAAGGATCGGCAAGGAAATCTGGTGCTGTCCGGATCTGGGGAATGTCGGTGGGTGCTGATTATGAGAGGATGGTGAAGTTGGTATATTAGTAAGAATCATATTTTCACAGAGAAGTATTGTACGTAATGTATGGTGCTTCTCTTTTTTTGTGGATGAGAGATTTCGGAGATTCACCGGATTGTGTTATATTTGCAATATAGTACAGATTTTTCTATATTTACCAATCCGTCAGGCTATGAAGTTTGATGGAAGTTTTGTTATTGTTATTAATTTATCCATCAGTCTGCTTTGTTCACAGACTGGTGGATTTTTTGTTCCGGAATAAAGCAATCAAAACCAGCTATCATCTTCATCAACAGAAGCAGATTTAAAACAGAGGGCAGAGAGGTTCCTTTATTTTTTCCAATGATAATCACATAACGGCAAGGGGAGTCTGTATTTCTCCAAAGTCTTTATCTTTAATTTTTTAGGGGTTTTCTTGGCGGGTAGATAATAGTAAAATAACGGATTATCAGGAGTCTGACCGTAACCAACCAAGATATGGGGCATTTCAGATTTTAAAGCGACAGTTTTATCGTCAAGTCCGTATTCATCATTTTTTGTCTGAGGTATCCACGAGCATAATATCCTCAGATTGCAATTATCCATAGTCCGGACATCGATAATCCTGTCATGTCGTAATTCATATTGAAGGATAAAATGATTGGAACCAACAAACCGACGGACCATGGTGGCGAATTGTTCACTTTCTCCGGCTGATATGGAAACAGGGAGAAAAAAGGATAGTAAAAGAATAATCTGAATCTTATTGTAACATAATATGCTTGTAATTTAGGCTTAAAAATCCCCGATTTTCACAAGCCGGGGATCTCGTTTTTTTTAAGTTTTTCTATTATATAAGTTTCCCTTTGTGGGGAAGGCTTATTCTTGAAATTTTAAGAAGCACTTCATATTCTATATTTAATAGTACTTCCTTTAAATCTTATTATTGTCTTTTTATTAATCTGTTTTTATTTCAAACTTAACCTGCTTATTTTTTTTCTATTGTATCACATGGAATTATTTCTATGGTTTTATAGTGAGTCTTATGCTCCAACTTTAATTCATGAGATATGTCATATGGCTTGGATGGAATCCACTTATATGCCAGTATTGCAGCTGCTACTAATATAATTAACTTCCAAAGAATACATCTACTGTATTTCTTACATGTTCTTGCAATTTTTTTGTTTAACTGAAGTGCCAGACATATTCTGTCAATACATCCCCAATTTAATGTACTTCTTCTATGATTCCCCAGATCTGATCCGAAAATGAAGTGCAAAAAATATTCTAGAACTACAAGAATAATGCTAACAGAAAAACAAAATATAAACAAATTCCAGGTTATCTTATGGTTTTCAAGAGAATATCCTGCAACAAGTATCCACGCAAGTAATACTGTATATATAAAAAATACTGTTACTCTGTAGGTTGAATGAAAGTGGGTGGAAATACGTCTACCGGGAAAAGGAACATATACTAGTCTGTCAAAATCCATCCTTTCATCATCCAATATTCTTTTCCAACTTTTTATCCAGCTTCGGTGTCCAATCATAGACAAATACCAACAATAACTGGCTATAACTCCTAAAATGGCTATAACAGTCAGAATATCCCAATAAGTACAATTTAGATAGAATAACTTTGCACCCAAATTTGTAAACTCATTATTAGAAATATTCCCTTCCATCTCCACTATTTTCCCTGTACTCACCAATATTGTACAATATGCAACAAGTAAAGCACCATTAAACAGGGAATAATAGTTCATCCATGTATGATATCTTTGCTCCATCCTGTTAAAATGAGCAAATATCAACTTATAGCGTTTTAATCTTCTTCTTTGTTCTTCATCCATCTTTTCTTATGTTTTACTGTATTCTTTCTATGTTATAAATAGTGTTTATCTCTTCCGCTTCCAGCACACGGTCATAGATACGGATATTGTCAAGTTTCATATCAGCGGAAGAACTGGTATAATGTCCGTCACAGTCACCACCGATCTGCACTTTGATTGAAGTTGGAATATCATAGACTCCTTCACAGTTGGCTACAAGCTTACCGTCCACATATAATTTCTTCTCGCAACTTGATCCGTCACCATTGGGAATATGAGTGAAAGCAACCATGTGCCATTTTCCGTCCTGTAGTGAGCTGAACGGATAGGAAAAGGAATAGGAGAGGCTTGGTTTTCCACGGTTATTGGAATAAAGTTCAAATTTTCCACTGGATGTACGGGTGGCAAAGCAGGGATAGTCCAGAGCCTTGTCCATATTTACAGCTGATAGAAGAATACCCGCTCCAAAATCCTTGATCCACATGCTTGCAGAATAAGTGGTGTTCTTGAAAAGCTGATAAGGTATGTTGATATACTGTTTCTCCGCCTGTCTCAGATAAACAGCTTTTCCCTTGTCCGAAGGAGTGTCAGAAATCATGTCCGGACGATTGATCAGTGCTGCATCATAATGATTGGGAGAGCTGTCATCACCTGTTTCATCATCAAATGTATAATATGCCACCAGTCCTATTCCAATGGAAGCAAGCTCGTCCGCATCAGGTATTTCGATTGGTGGTTGCGGTTCCTGTTCGTCATCATCTGTAGAGGAACAGGAATATAAACAAATAGCCAATAGTATAGGGTATAGATAATATTTTATTTTCATTATGTTATGTTTTTAAATAGTAAATAATAGAAAACACAATCCCCGACTTTCACAAGCCAGGGATCGTAATTTATAAATTTAAAGTTTTTATTATCTAAGTATTTCTCCCACTAGAGAAACGACTTATTCTTTACGAATACGACAAACTTTCGTTCATCGTTTGGAGCAGCCAGAGAATCATCCTTTTTCCCGAATTCTTCCCTGACTTTTCCTTAATCATTCTGTTTCAGTCAAAAGACCGTTTATCTTTTCTTGACTTCAACATTCTTGATTTCAATCACTGCATCATGACCAAAGTAATCCTTAGCCTTGATAATCAATGTTGAGTATACGGTAGCTTCAGGATTCTGTGCTTCGGAGTTCGGAGTGAACTTGATACCTTTACCATCAGTCTTCTCAACATCCTTTCCGTTTTCTTTTACTGTATACTTAATGTCATTAGCATAATTCGGAGTGAAGTACTCATTCTTGGATCCTTCCTTGATAGCACCGTCTTTCGCAACCTGACTCCACAATTCGAATGTAGCATTTGACAAATCAGCAATCATATTGTCTTTAGCAGCAGTCATCAACTGATCCAAAGTAGTTGTGTACTTACCGTCACGTGTATTGGTAACTTTGATGTTGGAGAACAGAGTCGTACCATCTGTCTGAGCATAAGTCAACGACGGAGCGGTAGCCCAAGCATAAGTATTAATTTCAGCCAGACAAGAGAAGATGATATTCTTAAATTCACCACCTTTAACAGTATAGTCTGTTGTACCACCAAGTTTAGAAGAAATTTTACCGAAATTGTACTCAACGGTTACAGCATGTTTAGTTTCATTGTTAATGAAATTTTCAGTAACATTGAATTTATACTTGTTTGTATCGTTATATTTAACTTCCAGATCTTTTACTTCACCACCATTATTAACAGCAGCTGCAAATGTGAAGACAAAGTTTTTATCGTAAGCACCATTTGCGTCTTTCAAACCATTGAATGAAGATTTCAAATCTTTTTCACCCTTAGCACCGCTTTCAATCGGAAGCATGAACGCATTCAAAGTACCTTCTGCATTCAGCTGGTTAACCTTCGCCTGGAATGTAGACGGGAATGTAGGCAATACTTTCTTAAAGTTTACTGTTAAAGTCTTCAAAACTTGATTTCTAGCGTTTTTGAATTCCAGTGTACGAGTGTAAGTCTTGGAATCATCATACCAGTAATCTTCAGTACCTGAAGTTGTGGCAATAGTGATGAACTTAACATTGTCAGCTTTTGTATCTTGAGCAAACTCATATTGTGTACCATTTTCTTCTGTAGCATATTTGATTGTGAATGCCTTCACGGGAGTTTCAGAACCATAAGCTACAGTATCCACATCACTAGTTACATAATTTACAACTGTTACATTATTCAACCAGTCACCGAATACACCGTCAGCTACAGGAACCATAGAAATTTCTGATTTACCGTTTGCCGTCCATGTCTTTTCTACACTGTATGCATTCAGTTCTTCAGCAGCTTCTCCTGTCAGTACATAGAATGCTTTACCATCGGGATCAACTAAAGAGCCGTCATGATTTACAGCATATACACGGAAACCATATACATCCTTCACATTGCTGTCAATTAAGATTTCAGCCTTACCTTTGGTTGCTTCTACGTTATAAACGGTATTGATACCTTTTATATTCTTTTCGGCAGCATTCCAAGCTTCGATCTCTGAATCGTCAGAAGAAACAGCACGGTCTTTATCCAATACAATATAGAATGCAGTAGCAGTCTTCATTGTTTCTTTATCCAACTGTACAGTGAACGCTTTCTTCAATGTAACAGGAAGAATGTTTTTATCCTGACGGTCATCCCCTTCTTTTGTATTACATTTTTCATTATTGGCATCAAAGATAGGTTCAGAGAAATCCTCAGCATCAGTTTCCCATACATATTCTGTCGGAGTCACTGTATTAGTTTCTTCACTCATCTTAGCACGGTTATGAATATTGCTTATATCTTTACCATCTACAGTGAATTTTAATGTTCTTACAGCGTCAGCATCTTCCTGTCCAAACGTAAGATTATACTCAGAAACTACATTTCTGGAATAGGTACCCTTTTCTGCATCCAAGGTAGTGTTCAGACTGACTGCATAAAAAATATATTCAGGTTTTTCCGGGTAGTTTCCATTTTCATCTTTTGCCTGAGTAGCAGCTTTGAATGCTTCCGCATCGTATTCCTTGTTCATTTCAACAGAAACTTCCCAAAGACCGTTAGCAGAAATACCGCGAGTCAGCAATCCAGTATAAGGTTTCACGTCACTGACAGAAACCATTCCTTCCATATCAGCACCCTGTGAATTAATCAGCTTGATATTTTCAGCTGAAATTACAGCGTCTGTAGGAGATACACGAATCAGGAAGTTTTTTGTGAAAGTAGAACGAGTACCTTTTTCAAAAGTAACAGCACCAGCCAACTTATCGCCGAATGTCCATGTTCTAACAGCTTCAGCAGAAAGAAGTGTTAAGTCCCAACTCTTCTCAGATTCCTCATCATTAGTTACAGCCACCAATGAAACATGAGTCACACCTTTATAAATAGCGGCAGACAACACTTCCAGCGTGTTATCAATAGTAGAAATTTTTTCAGACAGTTTTCCTGTTTCAGTCTGCAAATCTTCGATTGCTTTTTGAGTTTCAGCTACATCAAAAGCCTTCAGATTGTCTAAAATCTCCTGTTGTTTGCTTAAATCAGCCAGAATATCTTTAATTTTATCCGCATTTGCAGCTACAGCGTCATCATTTGAAGCGATGTAATCTTCCAAAGCCTTTTTCTGAGCTGCGATAGCAGCTTTGTTCTTACCGATTTCAACAGCGTTTGCTTTCACCTTGGCATCCAATGCATCCAAGGTAGCAGCCAAAACCTTGTCAGCCTCAGCCAAAGACTTCAATGTTTCTTCGGTAGTCGATTGGAAAGCCTGAAGGGCGATCACCTTACCGTCTACTTCAGCAATAGCAGCAACTGTTTTTTCCACGTCAGCCTTGATAGCAGTCATTTCCTCTTCAGTAGCTCCCTGTAATTTGGCGATAGAAGATTCCAGTTCACCCTTTACAATTGCCAGTTCGGCAGAAGCAGCAGCGATAGCAGCCTTCTGAGCTTCCAAAGCAGCTTTCTCAGCAGCAGTCTTCGTTTCAGCAATCTTAGCATCTAATGCGGCTTGAGCACTCTGCAAGCTGGCAATGGAAGCTTCAACAGCTGTTACCTTGTCTGTTAAATCAGTCTTCTGACCGTTTATTGCATCCCAAAGTTCGGTGACATCGTCATCGTAGTCTTTACAAGATACAAACGTTCCTGTCGAAGAAACCATCAAGGCTCCGAACAGGACTGCACTTAAAAATTTTTTGTTCATAATGAATTTAAATTTATAAATTTAAAAAACTAAAAATTGGTTTTCATTTATGCTATGAAAAAGGACTTAATTATTTTCTCCAAACTTTTCCTCCACACCGTTCCGTCTTATATATTCCACAGGTCTATATCCCGTCATTTTCTTAAAAGCACTGTAGAACGCACTTTTTGAGGCGAATCCACATCGTTTCGAAATATCCTTTATCAGACACTTTCCGCTTCTCAACAACTCCTTGGCGTATTCGATCCTGTAGGTGTTTATCACTCCGTTCAGGTTACATCCGAAATACCTGTTCACCACATTGGACATATAGGTCTGGTTCGTTCCGACAAGAGTGCTCAGCTTCTTCAGAGAAAGTGAAGCGTCCAGAAACACCATTCTTATTTCCAGTTGGTAAAGGAGCGATTTGTAGATCTCCAAGTCCATCTTCCTCCCTTCCACTCCCTTACGCACGAAATCCTCCTTCCATTGCTTCTCAACAGCCTTTGAGAGAAGATGTTTCTGCCTCTCCGATATGCTGCTCTTGTTCCTGCGTCTTAAAAATAGATATTCCATCCGCTTTAATCTTTACTCCGTAGCCTTGTTATACGTTATTTTGGTGCAAATATACATCTTTAATTGAAATATTGTGCATTTTTCCTATAAAAAAAATTAGATTCTCGTAAAAACTGTACTTTTTGAGTGTCAGGACTGCATTTGTGTGAACTCAGGTTAACCTGATTATACCTTATTTAATATGGGAATGGGAGAAAAAAGAGTTGTCCGGTTTAAAATATGTGGTGGCTTTTAGTGAGGATATATTTGTTTTATTCATTCGCTATCCCTATATTTGGAGTATTGAAATTATCAAGATATTTGTGTCTTATCTGAATCGGATAGTGTTCCGACATTTATATTAGACAAACGATAGTAGTCTTATGTACCTGTCTGTGAGGATCGGTACATTTTTAAACAGATCTACTGGGAAATACTACAAACTATATAAAAAAGAAGAAGGGCTTGTTATCTCTTTCCAAATAAATTCCATAAGCGAAACTCCTTTTTCAACCTCTGTACCGCACTTACACTAACTCCCTCAAGTTTGGATATCATCAGGATGATTTTCTTCCTAAGAAGTTTGAGTATGCCTGAATATTGTTCGGCTTTTTTCTCCTTTGGTTTACGATATTCGATTTTCCTTTCTATTATTCTCTCTTTCCATAGCAGCCATAGTTCCAAGGATAGTCAGAAATGGATTTTTTGCCAATATGGATAAATAGTATACTTGGTAGGAAATGCGATGTTTGTGTGAGTCTGAAAAAAGGAAATATTATATAAGAGATAATGATCCGGATACGATAGACGGACTGCTGGATTCAATAACTGAGGATATTTCTGCTGATGTGATTCTGACGGCTCTTGTACATAAACGTCATATAAATGATTTCCGGCGTAACCATTTTAATACGATCAAGGAACTGACCAACTATGATATGATGCAGTATGTCCTTATGAAATCTTGAGTAGTGTATTATATGATGTGAATGCTTTACTTCATAAATGGGGGATCGGTTTCTAGAATGAATTCGTGAACTTTCAGCATCATATCCTCTATTTTCCAGTAACTGTTTATTCTTGCTGACGGATGAAAACTGTCTATCAGCAGAATATTCAGTTTCCTGCTATAATGGCAGAAATAATTTATTTCCCTGAATGATTCATCCTCATATATTATGTTTTTGGCTATATTCAGAACCGTACCTTTTCCTCCTCCACATACTATGATATTGGGGTGAAGGATGCCACGTATCTGCTCCTGTAAGAAAGCCTTGTCCCTGTTTGCATATTCGTACAATGTTTTGTTTGAGACGAATGAAGTTCCTGAAATTTTTTTGATATTGACTATGGCAAGTGGATATTTCGTAACAACAGCATTGGGTACGGTTGCATAATCTCCATTTTCCATTGTGGGAATAAAATCTTTGCTTATTCTCGACAATCCTTCCAGCCATTTAAATATGCAGTTGAAAAAATTGTGATTTATATTTCTCCAGTGCCATTCCCTGTAATCACTGTCTGAATTGTTGTTTGTATCCTTCATCAGAAAGAGTATGCGTCTGTCGGTGTTGTTCCAAAGTTTCTCCTCATTACCTTGGTGTGCATTCTTACCATCATTGTAAATTTCTCCATTATAGCATAGTCCGTCAAAACAGAATGCTTTCCGTTCGTCATCGGGATAGGATTTCAGCCAGCGTTCCCGTAGATCGTCCTCAAGTTCATGAATGTTTTTCATTTTGTTCTTTTATCAAATTAATAATAGTTTTGAAATATGTCTTATTTCAAGTCTTTGTAAAGATAGAAAAAATATTTCATATTTGCGTTTTTTTGAATGGAATTCCTTGGCTGTTTGATTATGCAATCCGGGGTGGACATGGCTTGTTCTTTCTCTTTTTTACCCTCTGTTAATGTAAGTGTCTTATTCTTTAAAAAACAAGTTTTCCTATTTTTTATACGCTTTTATTGCAGGATAATCAAAATACTCTTATCTTTGTTGCCTGAAAAGATCGAAACATTATGTAAACGGAAGAGTTCAGTTCTTTCGGTAATTTTAGACAGTGCTTCGTAAGTGATTGAAATACAAAAACATAGGCGTGTTTCAATGCTCCGTAATTATGTGCTCAAGTGAAAAAATGCAATGGTTTGCGATGCGTGCTACTTATCGCAGAGGGATGCAAATCAAAGGACTTCTTGATCAGAAAGGAATCAACAGCTTTATTCCGATGCGTTATGAAATCCATTTAAAGAATGGACGCAGGAGACGTGAGTTGGTTCCTGTAATCCGTGATATTGTCTTTGTCCATACAACCCAGTCCGAACTTCAGAGAATAAAGTATGGTATCCCCTATTTTCAGTATATGATGGATATCCGTAACGGTGAGAAGATCATAGTTCCCGATGAGCAGATGAGACGTTTCATAGCTGTCGCCGGAACTTATGACGAACAGATTATTTTTTTCAGTCCCGATGAGGTTAACTTAAGAAAGGGAACAAAAGTCAGGATCACAGGCGGACAGTTCGAGGGGTATGAGGGGATTTTTGTGAAAGTGAAGGGAAGCAGGGACCGGAGAGTGGTTATCAGCTTGCAGGGTATACTGGCTCTTGCAATGGCTACTCTTTCTCCCGACCTTATAGAAGTAATTGAGGAACCGAAGAAAAGAAATCATGACTAAGGCTTTACCGGCAGGAATCAGGCTTCAGATGCTGATAAAGGATTATCATAAGGATATCTTGGAGAGAGAGAGGAACAACGGGAAGTTCATCCACCTTTATAATATAGGTACATACTGGGTGGCATTCGAGAGATCAGCCTTTCGAGTGGATAAAATCTTTCAGGGGTGTGAAATCAGTCTGTTCATGGTTTCCGGTTATCCTGAATATGTCGTGATGGCTTCTGTCCCACATGATGAGGCTGATGACTATTTTCGGAAACATATTATTCATCACGACAAACCTGATTATAAGGTTCTGTCTATTTCTCCGGCTGCTTTGAATGGAAATTATCATAGGTGGCATATTCAGGCGGTGAAGAAAGTGTTGTGAAGTAGTAGTTAGTATAGAAAGACTATATGGTTAATATAAGATCTAAAATTTACTCTTATTTTACAAAAGGTAATGAACGTAGCGTTATCGTAAAGAAAAATATCGCTGCTTCATTGGTATTGAAATGTGTCAGTATTCTGATTTCATTGCAGGTTGTTCCTTTGACCATTGATTATATTAATCCGACAAAATATGGAATCTGGCTGACTTTAAGTTCAATCATAGCCTGGTTGTCCTATTTTGACTTGGGATTTGCCCATGGTTTTCGTAACCGTTTTGCAGAAGCGAAAGCGAAGGGGGATATCAGGCTGGCTAAAGAATATGTCAGTACCACTTATGCTGTACTGTTCCTGTTGTTTTCTGTTATTCTATTGATAACCTTGATGGTGAACAAATATCTGAACTGGAGTAGTATCTTGAATATTGACGCGGTTTATAATGAGGAACTTCATATCGTATTTGGTTTGCTGGCCTGTTTTTTCTGCATCAATATTGTAGCCAGTGTTTTTACCACAATGCTGACTGCTGATCAGAAACCTGCCCTGGCTTCACTGATACAGACCGGAGGACAAGTTTTGGCCTTTGTTTGTATTTATATTCTGACGAAAATTACGACAGGAAGCTTGAGTGCTTTAGCTCTGGCTTTTTCAGGAATTCCATGTTTGTTATTGGTGGTGGTTTCTATCCTGATGTTTTGTGGAAGGAGATATAAGATTGTAGCACCGTCATTGCACTATATTCGTTTTTCGTTGACTAAAAAGATTTTGGGATTAGGAGGACAGTTTTTTGTTATCATGATTTCCATGTTATTTATCTTCCAGTTCATTAATATTATTTTGTCTAGAGTGGAAGGACCGGAAGCTGTGACTCAGTATAATATAGCCTATAAGTATTTTAATGTACTGAATATGGTTGCTAATATAATTTTAACTCCATTTTGGTCAGCCTTTACGGATGCATATATAAAACATGATGGCTTATGGATGTCAAAAGTTCAAAGGAAATTGGAAATGATGTGGTTATTATGTATTCCAATTTCATTGGTCATGTTATTTAGCTGTGATTATTTCTATTTATTTTGGATTGGCAGTGATATACAAATACCTTTTTCTTTATCTGTAACTATTCTGCTGTATATTTTGCTACAAATTTTGGTAGGTGTATATGTGTATATGATTAACGGGATAGGAAAAGTTCGTATTCAAGCTCTCATTTATTTGTTTTTTGCATTGATAGCCTTGCCTACAATGAATATGGCATGTGAATATTGGGGAGAGATTGGAGTATTGTCCGTTCCTGTTATAGTTTGCTTATGTCAAGCTATTGTAGGACGTTTACAGATACAAAAGCTAATAAAAGGCACTGCCCGGGGTATCTGGAATCAATAATTAAAAAGATGAATAAAAAATTCCTGTTATTTTTGACAGCTTGTGTGAATCCTCAAGGAATGGCTTTTACAGTTTTACAGAATCCTCAGATAAGATTGGAGCAATATTTAAAATCTATAACTTATTATTTGACAAAGACAGATTTTGATATATTGTTAGTGGAGAATTCCGGCTATGATTTTCTTCCACATTTTAAGGAATATGCCAAGAATAAGCGTATTGAAATTCTATCATTCAATGGTAATGGATATAATAAAGCTTTGGGAAAAGGTTATGGCGAAGGATTAATCATCAAGTATGCATTTAATCATTCTTCTTTCATAAATAATCATGACTATATCGTCAAAATAACCGGCAGGCATATAGTAACGAATATAAAGCAAATATTGGGTGGCGTGTTTTTCTTCCATCATTTCAATAAAAGAACTGTATCGGCAGCCTTGAATCTAAATGAAAAAGTCGCTTATTCGGAGGTTTTCGTTGCCTCTCCGGAATTTTATTCTTTATATTTTTTGAAAAGGCTGAATGAAATAAACGACAGCCGGGGCATATTTTTTGAACATATTCTTTACGAGGCAATATCAGAAAGTCGTTTGTATGGTTATATGTTTATTCATGTTCCTTTTGCCGTTAGGCAACTTGGTATTTCAGGATCTACAGGTGTAAAGCTGGATTCATCACAAAGTGTTTTACAGGATTTAAAATCTTTCGCCAAGTGTGTTTTATATATATGTAGGCAGGATCGTCTCATCTCAAAATTGCAACAATGAAAAAGGACGTGAAGATATTGCCGATAGCTATTCCTTTGGAAAAGAGGATGGAGGACTTTAAACAATATTTGGATTCAAGCAGCCGGATAGTCTTTTCAGCCAAATTTGGAGATGGAAAAACTTATTTTCTACAGAAATTTAAAGAAAAATATTTTCAAAAATATTATTATATAACTATACATCCGGTGAACTATTCAGTATCTCCGACTGATGATATATTTGAATATATTAAACGGGATATATTGCTTCGATTGGACGAAGACGGTAAATTGGAGAATCTTGATTTTGGAAAAATCTGTAAATCTGCATTCTCATGGAAAGCTGCATATGAAATGTTTGCGTGTTTGTTGAATTTCATACCCGAAGGAGAAAGACTGACAAAAACAATGGAAACTTTTAAAACGCTCAAACAGGAGTATGAAAAGCGAAGGTGTAAAACTGAAAAATATTTTGACTCTTTCCTTTCAATGAAAGGTGGTATTTATGAACATGATATTTATACTAAAACAATTGAGGAAGCTCTTTTAAAGATTCATGAGGATGACAGCAAGACAGTTCTGATTGTAGAAGATTTGGACCGCATTGATCCTAAACACCTGTTTCGTCTGTTAAATGTTATCAGCGTCCATTTGGATGAAACTGAGGAGCATACCAATAAATTTGGTTTTGATAATATTGTATTAGTGATGGATTATGAGGTGACAGGGCATATTTTCCATCATTTCTATGGTGAAGAAGCAAATTATGAAGGATATATGTGTAAGTTCTTGTCCTGTAAACCATTTCGTTATTCTTTGCATGAGGTAGCTAACAGCCTTTTGAAATGTCGGTTGCAAAAGAAGATAGGTTTGAAAAATATCTTTGATAAATTTATCAATATGAAACAGCAAATAGACAATTTATCCTTGCGGGATTATGTACATATCTGGAGTTTTGATGTAAAATCGCGAATCAAACAACCGAAATTTGTAGCACATGATTTTATTTTTTCTACCGATCTTCCCTTGTTTCCTTTACTTGTTTATATGATTGAATTGGGACTGGATAAAGATAAAATGATAGAGGACTTTTCTTTGAAAACAGATTATGATATAAAAGATATGGAAAGTTATATCCAATTATTATTTCCTGTATTTGTTGCTTGTCATTCTCAAATAGAAGGATGCAGGTATATGGGACATGATTTTAAAATAAACTTCGTTTTAGATGAAAATAAAAAAATAACGTCTATGAAGTCTATGAAGGCAATGAGTGATATCGGGGATGGAAATTTGTTTGAATTGAATGATTCAAATGTAAAGTTGGCATTAGAGAGTGTTCTAATTCAGATGAATAATACTATAAATTTGTCAGGTTGGAAAAAATGAATGATCCTTTAATTTCAATTGTAACGGTATCATACAATGCTGTTGCTACTATTGAACAGACCATTCTTTCTGTTATAAATCAGACTTATCCCAATATAGAATATATCATTATTGATGGGGGGAGTAAGGATGGAACAATAGATATTATTAGAAAATACGCAGATCAAATAGCTTATTGGGTGAGTGAACCGGATGAGGGAATTTATGATGCGATGAATAAGGGAATAAAAATAGCAACGGGTGAATGGATTAATTTTATGAATTGTGGTGACTCTTTCTTAGATATGAAAGTTTTAAATAAAATATTTATATCTAGCATTCTAAATGAATATGAAGGAGTAGATATATTATATGGTAATAGAGTAAGTGTATATTCATTTGGTAAATATTTTCACCTAGTGGATTCTTTGGAAAATTTTAGTAAAAGTTTTCCAATCTTTCATCAATCTACTTTTGTTAGAAGAGTGTTATTGGAGAATAATCTTTTTGACTTAAAATATAACATTTGTGCTGATTATAATCAGTTGTTTAGCTTATACAAGCAAGGGTATGTTTTTAAATATATACCTCAATATATATCTATTTGTGAGTGTGAAAATGGTGTTTCTACACAATTAAGAAACGAATTGAAGCGAGTGAAAGAAAATGAATTGATTATTAATAATAAGTTATCGTTCAAATCATATTTTTATCTTTTTAGAATAATGTTAAAAACTAAAGTTAGAGTTGGATTGGAAAAAATATATCCACAATATTTTACTCCTTTGAAAAAAGAAGTGAGATTATTAAAGAATAAGCGATTTGCCAAATTATAATAATATAATCTGTGAGGTATGCAATTCCATAACTTTATATTTTCATTGCCTTATTTATTTATCTTATTTTGTTTTTTAACTGTTAACTTTTTAAGATGTACTATACATAGAAAATATTTAATTAGTGGAGGAATTTTCATTTTATTTTTTGGGTGTCGGGGATTTGTAGGTTGGGATTGGTATAGTTATTATGAAATATATAATCAAACTTCTGATTTGATTATACAAAAATATTCAACAGAACCATGCTTTGGATTTTTTATGGTTGGATGTAAAATTATTGGACTTGATTATCATGGTTTTGTATTGGTTTCCACCTGTTTTGATTTCATATTATTACATTTAATTTTTAAATTATATTTATCCAAATATTATGCGTGGGGATTCTTTTTCTTTATCGTTTTTAGTATGGGATACGAGATTGATTTAATGAGGAATATAAAGGCTTTATTGCTTTTTATTTATTCCTTGCAGTATGTGTATAGAAAAAAAATCACATATTTTTTATTTTATAATACGATAGCAATAGGATTTCATTCTAGTGCGATATTATTCTTCCCGCTATATTTCCTTCTGAATAGAGATATTAATAAAAGATTAATTGGATCACTATTTGTAATTGGAAATTTGCTTTTCATTTGTCATATTGGTATTGTTAAATTAGTTTTATTACCAGTGCTGACGTTTATGGGAGGGGTGTATTCAATGATGCTTATAAATTATTTAGATTCAGATTTGTTTAGTCAGCCTTATGGATTATCTTTTGGCTTTGTGGAACGTATAGTTACATTTTTTCTGCTTTATAAATATGCCTCGAGATTGGAGCAGAAAAGTTGTATAAATCGTTTGTTTATAAACACAGCTTATATGTATCTGCTATTAATGGTTTATTGTTCTGATTTTTCTATTTTTATTGATCGGGTGGCAGCAATGTTTCGTTACTTTTATTGGATATTGATACCTTTATTATTGTTTGGAAAAGAAAGGATTAGTTATCATAAGGTATTAATCTCTTTTTATTTATTATTTTCTATAAGTCGAACGATAGCTCTTACAGATACTATATTATATGATTATGACAATATACTTACTGGTATGCGAACTTTTTATGATAGAAAAAATACTTGGGAGCATTTTTACATAAACAATTATTGATATGGATAAGATTTCTGTAATAATTCCTGTATATAAAGTTGCAAATTATATATATAAATGTGCTCTTTCTCTTTTTATGCAAACTTATCAGAATGTGGAATATATTTTTGTGAATGATTGTTCTCCAGATGAGAGTATTCAGATTTTACTTTCTGCATTAAAAAAGTTTCCTCTTAGACAATCTCAAACAGTGATAATTAATCATACTATAAATAGAGGTTCTGCCGCTGCTAGAAATACAGGTTTAAATAGTGCAACAGGGAAATATGTAATATTTATTGACAGCGATGATTTTTGTGAAACAAACATGTTAGAAGAGATGTATTATGCAAAACAACGTTCGCAGGCAGATATTATTGTTTCAGATTATTTTGTAAATTATATTGATAGAGAATATGTGAAAACTCAAAAATGTCCGGATATAGGTGAGAAATGTATCTCTCTGTTATTACAAGGTAAACTGCATGGATCAACATGTAATAAACTAATAAATAGGAATATTATAGAGGATAATAATATACGTTTTGTGGAAAAATTTAATGTATGGGAGGATTTGTTATTTTCTATCAAGTGCTTTTATTATGCAAATCGGATTTATTATTTAAACAAGCCTTTTTTACATTATGTGCAATATGAAAATTCTCAGACAGCTAAAATGTCTTTGATAGCATTAGAAGGTTTAAATAAGATTGTTTCTCTTATAGAGTTTTTTTTGATTAAGCATAATATATATGAATGCCATCAAAACGATTTAATGCAGATAAAAAACAATGTTCGTTTTGTGTGGCTTCAGTATTGTAATAATAAAGATGAAATCAAGAAGATTACAAATATGTATCCAGATGCAAATATGTACATTATGCGAAATTCAGTGTATCCTTTTTATTATAAACTAGCATTGATATCTGCTATTAAAAAAATATATTGGTTGTCTTTGTCAATTGTTTATTTGATTAGAAAAATGCGGGGGTGGTTACGATGAAATTAGCATATATTGTTCCCTCTTTGGCTCAGAGGGGACCAGTCTTGGTCGTTTTTCATCTTGTTCAAGAAATGCTTGCTCATGGGCATGAATGTACGGTTTATTATTTTGATAATATTATAGAACTGAAATTTCCTTGTAAAACAGAAAGAATATTTTTTTTAAAGTCTATTAATTTTTCGTCTTATGATATTGTGCATTCTCATGGCTTACGTCCAGATGCTTATATCTTTTTGCATAAACCATGGCGTTTAAAAGGTACAGTTTGTATTTCTACTTTACATAACATGGTTATACAGGATTTAGCCGCCCAATATAATGTATTGACTGCATATCTAATAGGTAATATGTGGATGTTTCTATTATGTCGTCATACGAAAGTTGTAGTATTGACAAAAGTCGCTTTGAATTATTACTCCCGATGGATTTCTCAAAAGAAGTTGTTTATAGTACATAATACTTGTATTATTGATAAATGTAACAAATTATATACAGCAGAAGTAAAAAGAATATTATCGTTTAAAGAAAATAAAATATTGTTGGGGTGTAATGCTCTGTTGACTCCTAGAAAAGGTGTAGACCAAATAATCAGAGTGTTACCGTTTATGTCTAATGTTAAATTATGGATTGTAGGAGATGGAAAATCTAAAATTTCATTATTAGATTTAGCAGATAGATTGGGGGTAAGGGATCGTGTGTGTATTGCAGGTTATAAAAAAAATGCTTATCAATATTTGCCTTACTATGATATTTACGTAATGTCTAGTCGTAGTGAAGGATTTCCTTTATCATTATTGGAAGCTATGATTTATAAAAGAAATATTGTTTGTTCTGACATACCAATTTTTAAAGAAATACTGTCAGAGAATGAAGTAACATTTTTTGAGAGAGAAAAAATTGACTCTTTAATGGAGGCTATAAAATTGGCGTTGCAAACAGATAAATCTGAAGTGGCTTGTCAATGTTTTTGGGAACATTATTCCCCAGATTGTTTCTATCGGGATTATTTAGCTGTATATACAAATTAGGTTATGTTTTCTATACTTCTGGCTGTTTATAAAAAAGAAAATCCTGTTTATTTTTCTCAAAGTTTAGATAGTATTTTTTCACAGATACTCTTTCCTCATGAGGTTGTTTTAGTTAAGGATGGACCTCTGACTGATGACTTGGAACGAGTTATAAATAAATATCAGTCTAAATATTATATATTGAAAGTAGTTTCGTTACCAGTTAATCAAGGTCTTGGTAAGGCCCTTAATGAAGGATTGAAGCATTGTTCTCACGATCTAGTAGCTCGTATGGACACAGATGATATAGCGAAACCGGAGCGTTTTGAAAAGCAGGTGAAAATTTTTCAAAAACATCCGGAAGTGGATGTGGTGGGATCATGGATTGATGAGTTTGAGGGGGATATTTCACATGTGGTTTCTGTGAGAAGACTTCCGGAATGCCATGAAGATATTCTCAATTTTGCAAAAAAAAGAAATCCTATAAATCATCCAGTTGTAATGTTTAGGAAAGGAGCGGTACTTGCAGCGGGAGGATATCAACATTTTCCTTTGTTTGAGGATTATTATTTATGGGTCCGTATGTTGATGAATGGAGCAAAATTCTATAATATCCAGGAGAGCCTGTTGTATTTCCGCTCTTCTTCGGATATGTTCAAGCGGAGAGGTGGATTGAAATATGTTGGTACAGAAGTATGTTTCCAAAATTTTCTTTTGAGAAGTCATTTTATATCATTTCCAAGGTATGTCCAAAATGTTATTATCCGGGTTATAACTCGAATAATGCCTAATAGATGGAGGGCACTCCTATATAAAAAAAAGCTAAGATAGCAAACATGTTTTTATTGCATCCAAGGTCGAGGCATAAAGACATTTCTTTTATATTAAATCAATCAAAACAATATGGAACAACAGACTGATGCGTTCATTCCTGACGGAATGAATGCTTTTCAACGTAATGTCAAACGGATAGGGGACTGTTTGATTGCATTTATTGCATTGATTATTTTTTCTCCCTTGTTTTTATACTGTTACATTGCTGTAAAGCGTGAGGATGGTGGTCCTGCCATCTTCAAACAGGAAAGAATTGGGCGTTTTGGTAAACCATTCAATATCTATAAGTTTAGGAGTATGCGTCTGGATGCTGAGAAGTTCGGACCGGCTTTATATAAAGGTGGGGAAGATCCGAGATTGACAAAAATCGGCAAGTTTCTTCGTGAGCATCATCTGGACGAGCTTCCTCAGTTATGGAATGTGTTTATCGGTGATATGGCCTTTATCGGTCCACGTCCTGAAAGAAAATTCTATATTGACCAGATAATGGAACATGATCCACGTTATCGTTTTTTATATCAGATACGTCCGGGGGTGACTTCTTATGCCACGCTTTATAACGGTTATACCGATACAATGGAGAAGATGCTTCGTCGTCTTCGTTATGACCTGTTCTATCTTGAGCACCGTTCCTGGTTTTTCGATTTTAAAATTCTTGTAAAGACTTTCCTCAATATCGCTTTCGGCAAGAAATTCTGATGATTATTCCCTCTTTCCGTCTTTATCATTTCGCGGTAAAATTGATATGGAAATCCATGTTGGTTCTTACTTTTTGCTTCTGGACAGGTATAACTGTTCTATTTTATCTTGTGAACCATCTTGCCATATGGGTTGAGTATGGATGGTGGTTGTTTCTTATGATTTTTGGAACTTATTTTCTTTTTATGGATGTGAGGTTGATGGTGATGATTATGCGTCATGAGGAAAAGAAAAAATGGAAACGGTACAGGTTAAAAAATAAATTTGAAGAATGAGATCTAATAGAATTTTCATAAGTGTATTACTCGTTTTTCTGTTTTTTATACCGACAACAGTGATTTCCCAGATCAATTATGGTACAACTGGCTTAATGAATATGCCTACAGCCGATATGCAGAGGGACAAAACTTTCATGGTTGGAGGTAATTGGTTGAATCATCACGCTACAGTACCGAGATGGTGGTATGATACATGGAATTACTATATCAATATAACAGTTTTTCCCTGGTTGGAAGCTGGTTATTTATGTATTGGTCATAAAGCTGTTCCTGTGGATTATGGTAATCGCTCTGGTTTTTGGGTTCCTTCTACTTATGGTAAGTTTGTCAATCAGGACCGTTCTTTTCATTTTCGTCTTAGAATCTGGAAAGAAGGCTGGTGGAAATCATGGACTCCCCAGATAGTTATAGGTGCTAATGATGGAATTGGAGATTCAGCCAATGGTGGTTCATTATCGAATCTGTCGGAACAGGATTATGGAAATGGTTTCTTGAACCGTTACTATCTGGCTATAACCAAACATCTTTATTTTGATAATATCGGTACATTGGGTGGACATATTTCATGGATTTATAGCAACCGTTTTGATAACAAGCTTAATAATCCGGCTTTTGGTGCTAATTTTCGTTTTGACCTGAAAGAAAATGGTTCGTTGATGAACAGGATTATTAATGGTGTGAATCTGATGGGTGAGATTGTTCCGGGTTATACCGATGTGAGATCTGATCTGACATTTGATCCTGATGGTTCGGTGTATCAGGTGAATATAGGAATGGAATACAGTTTCTGGAAAGACTATGTAAATGCAGTGGTGGAATTTAACAGGTGTCGTTATTTTTCTGGTGGGTTAGTGTTCAAAGTACATTTAAAGTGAGTTTATATATGTTACGTAAAATTCAATTTTTTCTTTTTATATTCTTTCTCTTCTTTGTTTCTGTATCGGCTGAAGAGAATGAACAATTCGCATCAATGGCTTGTCGTTTTGTCAGTGCCAATCGTTTCACTCTTAATTGTGAACTTCAAGAAAACAGGATTATAGCTTTTAAAACAACAGATGATCAAATGTTGAGGATGTTGTGTTTATGGATACCTCAGATCAAAGATGATGAATACGAGTTGGATGATAAAAGTATTTCGTTATTGTCTAAGGTGGATCATGTTTTGGTAGGATATGGTCAGGTTCCAGGTAATCCTTTATTTTATTATTGTTTACCGGTTAGGAAAGTTGTCTCCAAAATGAAAATGAGGGTTCTTGGGAAGTATAAGATTCCGTTAGCTTTATGTGATTATCATTTCAAGAAGTAGTAAAAAATATCTCAAAGTCAGACAGAGGGTAAGCAGTCAAAAATTGGCTCATAATTGAAAT
>UMJE01026764.1_pt1 | contig 50761 bp, 69 predicted proteins | sample 1965971 | NCBI WGS metagenome assembly UMJE01 (sample SAMEA4836143, study PRJEB28245) | human gut metagenome | biome: gut microbiome; material: fecal sample | place: Denmark | collected 2008 | reverse complement strand
GCGGCTCTTTTTTTTATTTCCAATAGAAAGGAAAATTATGGATTGGAAAAATATTCAAGCTGATGTAACAAAGATTCTGCCTTGTGACTATACCGCAGGCCGTGAAGGTGCTAATATTACTGGTATTACTATTCATCATATGGCTGGTAATCTTTCTATCGACCAGTGCTATAACCTATGGAGCCATTCACAAACTTCTGCTCACTATGCGGTTCAGTCTGATGGTAAAATCGGCCAGATGGTCAATGATTGGGATACCGCTTGGGCTTGCGGCAATTGGTATGCAAATACTCACACTATTTCTATTGAGCACGCTAACAACAACAGCAATCCTTGGACTGTCTTTCCTGCTGCTCTAGAGTCTGGTGCGCATCTTGTTGCTGCTCTTTGTCTCTATTATAATCTTGGCCGTCCGCAGTGGCTAGTTAATGTCTTCCCACATCGCTATTGGTCTTCTACGGCGTGCCCTGGTGAATTATATGGCTCTCAAAAAGACGAGTATATTAACCGTGCGCAGCAATGGTATGATGCAATGAAGAATGGTTCGCAAGCTGCTCCTACTCCTTCTACAAACAAGCCTACTCCTGCACCTACTCCTACTAATAAGCCTGCTCCCGGCAAGTCTATTGTTAATGTTCACTATGCTTTACGCAATCTTAATGGTGGATGGAATGATACAGTAACCAACTTTAACAATTCTGATTCCAACGGCTTTGCTGGTGTACCTTGCGGCAAACACGATTATCTGTGCGCTTGGGCTGACCGTGGTACTCTAAAGTATCAGGTTCACACTCAGCAGGATGGCTGGCTAGACTACGTATCTCAGGGAAATAAGAATGACCTAGTTAACGGCTGCGCTGGTATTGGTGGTCATGCGATTGATGGTGTCCGCATGTATTATATTACACCAAAAGGTGAAGAATATAAGCAAGTATACTATCGTTCACAGACAGTTGCGCGGGAAGGTTGGCTAAATTCTGTATGTGATGATGGTTCTACATACGGTGGCGATGATTTCGCTGGTATGTATGGTGAAGCTCTTGACCGTTTACAAGTTTGTATTTCTGATGCTAATCCTTTTTAATTAAATAAAATAAGGGGTATTCTCTTAATTGAGAATACCCCTCTTTTTTTATGGCTTTAGAAAGCCGACTTATTTTTATTGATTTCGATATTGGCCGCACACCCGATACAGATAGCGTCCGCAGTATCGCTATCTACTTCTTTCTCATAGTGCTCTTGGATAAAATCAATGGCTGTTTGCTTTTGCTCTGCTCTCTTTCTACCCCATGACATACCATATTTATTTTTTAAGATTTTGCGCCAGTGTGATGGAGAAAGACAATATAGATTCTTTTCATGTTTCTCACACCAAAAGAGAATCATAGCCTGCACATATGCTAATTTTTTGTATGTCTCAACGTTGCCCATTTGTAATTGAATATCTTCATATACAACAGCATCAAAATGATATGCCGCATATAGCTTATCTAGATTCTCAAGAAACTGTGTTAATCTTTTACCTAGCTCTTGATTTGACTTAATTTCAAAAGTGCCGTATTTGACTAACTTATCATCATCAAAAATAGCAACTCCTGTAACTCTACTAGCTTGGTCTAATGCTAAGAGACGCATTAAATATCAATCCCTGTAAAGTCAAGTTTGTTTGCATATAGCTTGGCAAATAGAACAGTATTAGTAACAGCACCTACTCCATTGGGAACTGGCGTGATATAATCAGCTAAGTATTTAACACTAGCATAATCAACATCGCCGCAAATATGTCCTTGTTCATCATAATTGATACCAACATCAATAATATTCAAGCGAAATGCGTCAAGATTGGAAGTGTTAAAATGCTTTGGTTGTCCAATAGCAGAAACAAATACATCTTTATCGCTAAAATTATTCATTCCTTCTGTTGAAATAAATTTACTTTTACTGTGATAAAGTGTTACAGTACAATCTTGCTGCAATAATAGCTCTGCAAGAGGTCGCCCAATTCGCATAGACCGACCAACAACGGCGACATTAAGACCTGCAAGGTCATTATTGTAAAGCGTTTGAATAATTTTTAGACATGCAACAGCAGTACATGGAGCTTTACGATATGCAATAGGGTCTTTGCTACCATATAGATGCGCCGCAGATTTATTAGAAAGACCATCAATATCAAGTCGCATTGGAATCAAATTATATAACGATTGAGTCGCTTCGCCATAATCTGAGACAAGAATGATACCGTTGATATTTGGGTCTTGTGACCATCTGCGAATTTGTAGACTTACGTCTTGAATTGTATCGCATTGAGCTGAGATTGTAGTTGATTTATATTTCTCAGCATTGCGCGTAATGGAGCGGAGATACGAGCCTGCGGCTGTATCATCCGCTCGATAGATAACACCAAGAGTAGGATTAAGTGTAGGATGCGGGTCAATGGCAACTGTCTCTAACTTTTTAATAGTAGATTCAATTATCTTGTCCATATCAGCTCCTTAATCAGTATTGCTCGTACCGAAGCCACCGCGATTTTCTGCGGCGAGTGAAGCAACTTCATCAAAAATAATGTGCGGCTGCACTTTATTGATACGGAACTGACAAAGACGAGTGCCTTTAGGGATGACTACTGGGAAAGTAGCATATACTGGATAACCCCACTCATCGTCTGGCCCGCTGTAAGTTGGGTCAATCACGGAGTAAGCGTTCGTTTGTAGCACCTTATATCGCTTAAAAGTAGAAGAACGAGGGACGAAATTGGCTTCATATCCCTCTGGGAGCTTCATTGCAACACCAAGAGGAATAATAGCAAACTCTCCTGCTTGAAGTGTAACTTCTTTTCGAGTATAAAGGTCAATCCAAGAGCCATTAGGATTAATTTCTAGACGTGGCATACCGGGCCAATACTGAATCTTAATAGTTTCTGAATTACTCAAAAATATCATCCTCACTATCATCGTCATTAGTAGAAAGCATAGACTCTGCCGCGTAAGGTAGCTCTACATCAAAGATAGGCAGAGTAGGCTCCTTAATATCATTTACAGTAAAGACTACTTTAACCTGATAGAACGAATCTACTACAATGCCCTTTTCCTTAACTAGCTTTTCAGAATAGCTAAACGCAGATAAAGAATAACCATCCTGTGCGGCCTGCTTCTGTAGCTCTTCACGAAAAGCTACTACATCTTCAATCGTTTCAACACGATACTCGGCAGTGTTCTTGATAACGTAATGGCGCATAATTAAATACCTTCCTCGATAACGGGTAGAGTCGTAAGACCCTTGATTTTACTTACTACTTCTGGAATATAACTTTTAGGTCCAAGAACATAGATTTCTTGAATAGCATATTCTTTTTCTAGGTATGGCGTGAAGTTTTCCTCAAATTCAGGAAACCAGCACATCTTCTGTGAATCAACTTGCTCTGTGTCACCCTGTACCATAAACTTAATAGCTGCTGCGGGAAAAGCGGCTATAATTAACTTATTCATTATTCCACCTCGATTACAAAATCTTCTGCTTCAAATAGCATAAACATATAAATATTATCAGTCTTATATTCTTTAATCCAAATCTGATAAGTATCTTCGGCGTGCTGATATTCAATATCAAGAACGCGGCCACGGAATGCAAGGCATTCTTTAAGCTCTTGAACCATCTTATCGTAATTTGGGTTTTTAAGATTGAAGATAGTGTAATAATGAAGCTCATTATTAAGTAGCATATAATAATGCTTTTTATGATGTGTTGAAAGCCATGCTCCTACATTGACAAACATTGCATTTACTTCGTCTTGTGAAGGTGGTGTAATCTTAGCATACATTTGTTGATTTAGAGCATAATTGTCAATTACTGCTTTGCCCATATAATTCCTTTCTTCCTTGTTTTCAATTATATTATATCATAATGCTTTACAAAAGTCAATAAAAAAAATGAGGGATAGAACAAAATCTATCCCTCAAATTTAAATATCCAAAAGCACAATGTCATTTGCCGCATATGTCTTTTGAAGGTCAATTACTCGTTGATTAGAGCTGCCTTTAAAAGCAAGCGTTAAATCTTTCTTCTCTTGGATAAATGGGCCATCTACTAGAACATCAGCGAGTCGTAAGATAGGCTCTAGATAATAATCATTTTTATTTTTTTTGATTCTCTCTTGGAGCTGTTCGTAAGTATATCCGGTATAAATCCAAATCTTAATATCAGGACGTAAAACCTTAATATTTTCGATAAGAGCTAATAGCTCTTTTAAGTTAATTGTCTCTAATGGTTCTCCACCTAGAATTGAAAATCTTTCTACCCATTTTGGCTGAATAGTTTTTAATATTTTATTCTTAGCATCATTAGTATATTCATTTCCACTATTGAAATCCCACAGCTCTTGATTGTGGCAGTTTTTACAATGGAAATGACAGCCAGATAGAAAGACGCTAGCACCAATACCAATTCCGTTGCTAATATCCATTGACCTTATTTGAAAATATCTCATTCTTCGCCAACCTCATGGTCGTCAATATGCTTATAACGAGAAGCAATCTCTTGAGTCTTACCATCGTTCCAGAAGTTGACTCCCACGTATCCGCAAGTACGTGCGGCAACGTCCATCTTGTCTGTGTCTGTATTACCGCAGTTAGAGCATTCCCACCACGTATTCCCATCTTTGTCTTTATGAACATCAATGGTCTGCGATGCGCCGCAAACGTGGCAATAAGAGGTCTTTGTGTTAATCTCACAATACATGATATTGTTATAAATACATTCTAGGATTGGATACAAAACGGAGATATTTTGAGATACGTCTGAACTTTCTACGTAACTGAGGCAACCCCCGACGGAATACTTCTGAAATTCACCCTCAAGTTCAATCTTGGAGAACGGGTCGATTGGCTGAGAACTCGGGATGTGATAAGAATTCTCAAAATACTTTTTGTTCCCAAACAGTTTCTTGAACTGGTCTGGATAACGTTCTTTAGTCTTGGTCGCAAACTTATAACACAATGATTCTGCTGGGGATGCATAAAGTGAATACCCAACATTCTCTGCTTGCTTCCATTCCTCACACTTATTGGTCAAGAACTTGAGAATTCGTAGCATCAGTTCTTGTCCATTCTTAGTGAAGTTGTCTTCTCCAATAAGAATCTTAACTGCTTCGTTTCCACCATTGTATCCAAGAGAAACTGTAGCGTATCCATTGTGAACTAGCTTATCTAAAGTGTCATCTGGGTCTAATCTAGCTAAAGCACCATCAACCCATAAAATTGGAGCTACACCAGCTTTAGTTTTTGAGAGTCTATCAACGCGGACTTTTAATCCGGCATGGCAGATTTCAGCTCGTTCATCCAATAGTCTGAAAAAGATTTCAAGAAGATGCTCTTGAGATTTATCAGAATCATATTTAAGCTCTTCCTGTGCGGCAAAAGCTGTATCGGGAAGGTTCAAACTAGAAACTCCGCAATTAAATCGACCGTAATATTTTGGTTTACCATCTTCGTCTAAATATGGAGACAGGAAACTTCTACACATGTTGTCGGCAGTCACCTGCCGCACTGACTATATCATCTATCCTATTGGATAGTCTTCTTACTTCGAGATAGCTATTATCTCTACTTCCTTTCGGAATAGTCGATACGCATTTAATTAGTTCGGACTCAACTTAATTTTAAGTCCTATCCGAATTCAAAAGATTTTACATGGGCTATAGTTTACGCTGACCCATGCAAGGGAAACAATGACCTTCGCCATTTGCATCTACCTTGATTTGTTTCATTACTTTTTCACTAATATAATCAGGAGTTAAACGTTTGGCAGAACATTCAACTGCCTTTTTAGTTACATCCCAATATTTAGTTCCGGGTTTATAATTGTCTTCTTCAAGAACATATAATAGCTTTGGAAAAGCCTGTGTAACATATACACCTTGACGATTCGGCATCCCTTTTTCTCGCTGCTTTAAAAACTCTTCAATAAGCAGAATTAGTTCTTTCTTATATTCTTCTGTCTCGCCGATATACATGAACAAGGAGCAAAATGGTGCCTGACCATTTAATGTAAATAGCGTTGAAATTTGATAATTAAAAGTCTGTACTGAATCAGCAATTTCTTTCTTCAAATCTGCCATAGCAAACTTTTCTTTTAGTTCATCTGAAATATCTTCATCTTTATACTTATTTTTGAAGATGTTGTAACTATCACGAACGAAAGGTGCTAGATGAGTTAGTGTAATAGATTCTCCACCATAAGAATTGGCAGCAACACTAGCCATAATCTGTGTAGTTACAGTCATAGCTGTTAAAAGACGATGCGGCTTGTTAATGCGCACATTGTTAATAACAGTACCATTTTGCAGCATATCTTCTAGATTGATAAGGTCACAGTTGTGAAGAGTTGATTGTGCCATATAATCCATATCATGCTGATGACAAATACCAGCATCATGAGCTTCAATTACCTTTTTAGGGAAAATATAATTACGAGCAATGTCTGTGCTTGTGATACCAGCAAGATAATCTCGTTGCACTGTAACGAGCTTAGCATTTTTATTACTATTTTCTGTAGCCCAATAGCTTTCTGGGTCATTTTTAATCATGTCAAGAATTTCAGCATCATTATGTTTCTGACGTGCAATCTGATGTTCATAACGATAAATCATATATGACTTTGCAACATGCGGAAAATCGCCCATGAGCAGTTCTTCAACAGCATCCTGAATTTCTTCTACTGTCATGCCGTCATGATAATACTCGGCTTTTTCAAAATCATGTGCAATATCTTTCGCAACCTCATGACAAAACGTTAATGTCCATCCAAGAGTACCAGAAACATCACATGCCGCACGGAATACCGCATTTTCAATCTTGGAAATATCGAATTCTACTTTATTTCCATTTCGTTTTGTAATATATTTAGTCAATATCTTTTCCCTTCTTCTCTTGGTGAATTACTTTCAACATATCTTCTACATTGTCCAAAAGAGGATAGCGAGTTTCAGACGTAGAATTCGCTGCAAACTCACGATTGACCATATCAACATACATCGTGGAGCTACCTTCATCGCCCATATAGAACATGTCCCACTTATCTTGCGGCACAAGGTTCTTTACGTCAAGTTGCTCTAGCGCAAGATTATCAAATGAAATGCTGTTAAACCACTTTTCTTTTACCATATGCGGCAAAAGGTGTTTGAGATTCATGATACTGTAATCAATGTGCTGTTGAGACTCTTGATAGGCTTGAATTCCACGACCGAATTTCTTATATCCAAGAATAAGAATCTTTAAACCATTATCGGCAAGGAACTCATAATCTCTTTCCTTGGTGATACCTGCGATAGTATGAATGACTGCATTAGGAAAACTACGCAGCATGGGTAGGAAATTCTTATCAGGATGATGGAAAGAAATGCCTAGACCATAGATTAGCTTTTCATCTGTCAACTGCTTGAGAAACTTGTGCTGTTGCATGAAATGAATCTGATTTACAGTCACAGATGGGACTAGCTTTAGTTCCTTACACTTCTTTAGAAAAGGTACAAGGTCGGGATGCTCTAGGACATTGCCACCACCCAAGGCTAGTTGGGTGTAAGGATGTAACTTGTCAATAAAGCTGTCTGATAAGATGTCTCCATGCAGTCCGTCCTTTGTCGATTTTTCGTGACAATAACGGCAATTCAATGAACAGCAGTTGGTGATTTTAATGTCCATAGAGTCAGGAAAAGACGGGACTAGTTTATCGTCTAGGCTGTATCGAATCATAGTCCCGTCTGCAAGAGATAACGTAACTGTATAGTTACCGTTGTGGTAAGAAACACAATTGGAAGGGCGAGGGTCAAAACATGTAGCTGTCATATTCCAATCTTTAGCCATCATATCCAAATGCTCCAAACGCTACCATTTCATCGCCAGAAGGAGAAGTAAAAGTTTTACTATAAGTTTCAAGGTTTTCATTGCTCACATAGAAATCATCTGTTGTATATGCTTCAAGCGCACTACGCTCAGTATCATAATAGCTATCGTCCCAACTATTGTAATCTGGACGCTCATTGATAACTTTGTCAATATCAAGCACCTTAGCGAACTTATCTCCTGCGTCAATGCGCTTCTGCTGCTCTTCATTGTACTTTTCTGTAAGCTCTTTTAGCTCTTCTGGAGTAACAAAATTCTTATCCGTATCTAATTTATGCCAATCATTATCAAGCCAAAATACCTCTCCGCGTTGCCACTTGTCAAAATCATCTTTTGAGCAAATAGTTAGCGTATGTGTTGAGCTTGAATTAGTTTCAAACACTCCTTGTCGTACTTGAAAAATCATTTTATCCTCTTTCTCTTATATAAAATTTAGTTAATAAACTTTCTAAACTTATGTCCATGCGTTTATTTGGATAAATGTTTACGTTTTAGCTTTGAAGTTTCATAAATCAGTCTATCATTATTCATAATTTTGGATACAAAATCTATGCGGCCATGACAATAAGGCAGAAGATGCTCGTGTTCCATATATCCAAAATATTCATCATAATCTAGGAAGTCATGATTGTCCGCGAATGCTCGTCTGACAAACTCCCATTTAAAAGTATGCTCACGTTTGATAGAACGTTTAAGTCGCGTAAAGAACGGAACTTTAAGATAAAATAATTCACATGCCGCAATTGAACGAGTATGACGATAGTATTTATGTAAAGCGTACATGCCAGTAGGGTTAAGGACACAGATATTTACACAATTATCATCGAATGAATCAATGGCAGTGCCATATCTCCATCCGCGAAATTCAGTATGCTCGATAAATTTATTATCATATTGCATTTCAATAAAAGTTTCCAAGTCAACGAAATGATAATCAACACCGTCAATTTCTCCCTCTCTTGGAGGACGTGTCGTATAACTGATTACCTTTTTCGCTGGGATTCCAATCTTCTTATACTCTTCAACCAATCGAGTAGCAGTTGAATCCTTGCCTGCCGCCGATTTGCCGCAAATACCAATTACTATTGGATACATCAAACCTCCAAAAATATAGGAGCAAACCTTTCCTTTTTGTTTACTCCTATATTATAACATAACTTTATTTAATTGTCAACATTTTCGCCATAGCGGTTATTTGTCATTTCTATTGTGCCATCTTTATTTACTTTCGTGATTTTATATAATTGATGCGAGTTGGTTTTCTTATATTTCTTTGCTCTAAACATATCACCGTTTCGATAGCCATTAACTACAATCAGTGTTCCTTTTTGAAACCATCCTTGTTCCATAACCTTATTTTCACCATTTACATTTTCACTTACACGACGATTATATTTTGCAAAATAATCTAATGCAAACTTAACAGTGACAACACCAGAGTCGGTTGTAAGAATATCAACTTGTCCTTTTGTATTATTTTTGCCGACTACTGTACCCATAATTCTATAGGTCTTAGGAATTTTAATCTCTTTGTCACCACGTTTAAATACATAATCAGTAGGCGGAGTTGTCGGCAGACTATTATATGATACTATATTATAAATAGATTCGTCAACATTTGATAATTCATGTTTATGATAATAATATCCAAGAGCATCCATTTCCCAAGTTGAATATGTACCTGTCGCATATGTATTCCATTGCTCTAAGAACAGTTTCCTATTTAGTTTCTGTAATAAAACTTCTTTGTTCTCTTGGATGTAATCTTTTGCGGCAAGCATCACTTTGTCATATTCTTTTTTCCAAGTCTTTTTATTTAAACATATAGAATTATTTTTAATATATAGATTATCAGTATCAAAATATTTATTATAAAACTTATAATGTATGTCTGACTTGCTTAAATCAAATTCCTCTGCCGTATATTTACATTGTTTTTTCATTGTTTTATCAAAATTAAATACTTGCTTCTGAAACTTTAGTTCTTTTGGAAGGAGCTTATAATCAATTAAAGATTTAAAGTTTTGCATTGTAATACGCTTTTTAGGATTACTTACAATCTCAATATATTGTTTCATAATATTCTTGCGGCTGTCGAAAGAATCAAAAGCGCCGCCTTTGATAAGAGCTAATATTGTAGTCTTATTTTCATTGTTTTTATCTAAGAAATCTTGGAATGAATCATATGGACGATTGGCAATAATTCTTGAAACTACTTCGCCGCCAACTCCATTTAACGATTTCATGCCATATAAGATAGCATTGTCTTCCTCGTCTGGTTCAAATAGATAACCAGACTTGTTGATATTGACTGGCTTTACTGTAACACCGTTGTTAATCATATTGCCAATTGCTTTTGCAATTTTGCCATAGTTAGATGCGGCATCTTCATCAAGACCAGCATCGACTCGAAGACAAGCTGTATTCCAATATACGACAGGAAAATAGGTAGCTAAATAGACCGTTTGTAGACCGATATAGGAATAAGCCAGAGAATGGATTCGAGAAAATGAGTAGCCCATCTGTGGTTTGATAGCAGTCTCCCAAATGTATTTACCAAGATTTTCGTTTGGAGCACCTTGTAATACCATTTTTCTCAGCTCAGGAATCTTGTCCATCTTCTTTTTTGCGCAAACTTTTCTTGCAAAATTCGATTCAGATAAAGAAAAGCCACAGACTTCCATTAGGATTATCATCATATCTTCTTGCTGAGCAGGTGCCGCATATGTTGGCAGATAGTATTTCTCTAGACTCTTTTGTTCTTCCTTTGAAAGACCCCATCTATCCATTTCTGCATACCATTGCGACATATCATCTTTCATGCGCTTGTATCGTTCTGTTGGCGTTTCATCACCTTGTTCACTAGCCATGAGACGCATAATGGAATTGCAGTTCGCCATTTCAAGAGGTGTGTGCGGCTTTAAGAGTTTAATAGTCTGACCGCCAACCTGTGTATCAAATTGGAAGAACTTTAAGACTTTGCCAGAGACAGCTGCTTTCCACAACTTTTCATCATGTAATGGCAACACGGTAGGATGTAGGTACTTATCATACATTTGACGAAGCGTTAGACCAGATTCAATCTTACCATTCTCCTGTAAAAGATTAAGACACTGAGTAATTACATCCTGTACTTCTGTTACAAGGAAATCGAGCTTCACATCACCGCAATACTCTGCATTCGCTAGAGAATATTGTGTAATAATAGCGCCATTCTTAGCTTTCATAAAGCAAGCCGTCTGGTATGGGTCTTCTCCATAAAAATTAACGCCAGAAGCATGAATAGCTCGTTGCGTAACAAGGCCGCAGATATTCAATAAGATTTCTTGTAAACGAGGAAACTTATTTACCTCTTGGACAAAGGTTTTATTAGGTTTGCGTTTCTTCTCTTCGTTGCCGAAAAAGCAATCAGATAAAGGCCAGACAAAACCACGCTCAGAAGGAATTAGAGATGATAGATATTCTGCTTCATCTAGCTCAATTCCATTTGGATATTTTTCTGAACGATACCCTCGACAAGCAATTTTCACTGCTGCCTTAGAAGTAACTGTGCCATACGTACAGACCTGTACGCATCCTAATTGACCACGCTCTTCTCTGATTTTCTCAAAGACTAGTTCACGTTTAGACGGGGCTAAGTCTATATCAATATCGCCTAGCTCGATACGTTCCTTGTTAGAATACCTCCAATAAGGCAAATCATTGACAACTGGGTCCAATTGTGTAACACCTAAAAGCCAGTGGTTAAGACCAGAACAAGCTGATCCTCGACCAGCACCGACCGTTGAGCCGCATTCCCAAAAGAGATTAATGTAATGCTGTAGAAAAATAGGATAAGCAAACATACAGGTTTCAAGTTTATCACCAATAACCTTGTTAATATCAGCTTCTTCCTCTAATCTTGCAAGATAGGTTTCGTTATTTAATCCCTTTTTATTCAGCTCGTTTTGGCAATAGTTTATCCAATAACGTTCTTGTGGATTATCTGAGTGCATAAGATAATCTAGTGTAGGATATTTATCTACATCGTAGAAGTGATGATTCTTTTCCTCTTTTGGATAAGAAGGAACTTCCACTTGCGGCACTTGCTGTTTATGATGTAAAGTATAATACTGGCATTTATCAAGAATTTTCATTGAGTTAGCGCATAGTTCTTCATAATCAAGACCTGTACCTTCAAGATTTTTTATAATCTCTTGTTCAGATTGTAGATAGCAATATTCATAAAATGAGTCTACCTCACGCTCTCCACCTTTAGAATTAAGAAAAGCCTTATGTACGTATCTGTCTTCCTTTTTAAGATAATGTGTATCACATCCAATAACAATTGGCAGATTAAATACTTTAGATAAAGAATTCATTCTAGAGTTGACAGCGAATTGTTCTTCGCTACGACCAGGAGCTACTTCTAAAGAGAAATAATCTTTGCCAAAGATTGATATACACCATTTGATAAAAGTTACAATATTCTTATGATATACTTTAACTTGTACGGAGTCTCCTTGTTTTTCAGCCTGAATCATAAGATTAAGATTATGATTGACTTCTCCCGCTAAACAGGCGCAGCTACCGTATAGGTGGCCTTTTCCATACTTTTCAACAATGGCCGCAAGGTCTGACTTTAGAGTTGGAACACGCTCCATGCCTCGGTCAAAATAACTGTTAATCCAAGCAGTAGAAGATAGCTCGCGTAGCATCTTGTGCCCAATAGCATCTAAAGCCAAGAGGACAAAGTGATAATAATACTGATTAGAGTCTCGTGTATCAGTAAGATAAATCTCATTGCCGCGAACGATTTTAAAATCAGGATATTTGTCTTTATATTCTTCTTGGATGCGGTCAATCTCTACGTGTCCACCTAACGCTTCGTGGTCGGTGATTGCGATTCCAGCAAGACCTAATTCTATAGCTCTATCAATTAGTTCTTTTGGTTTGACAGTTGAATCAATAAGTCGTAAATTGGTTAAGAATAGTGCGTGTGATTATGAATATCAAATCGCGGCACTGTCATTGGCATCACCGTCCTTAGTTTGATTCTCAAATGGTTTTAATATATCTAGAATATATTGTTCATCTATTTTATCGTAATCAGTATATGGAATACGTATTAAATTAATATTATTATCTTTACAAAACTTATTTTTAATGGAATCTCGATATTGTGTTTTATCAAAATTCTCTTTATCATTCCAGCCATTTTGACTGTAATGAAAATGTTGTTGTCCATCATACTCAAGGCAACAATTGTAGTCTAATAGATAAAAATCAAAACGTAACTGAGCGTTTGTTTTTGGATTGATACAGTCTTTAAATGTCTTTTGTTTAACAAAATTAATTTTATTTTTTTCTAAAAACTTTTGAACTTTATATTCTCCATGAGATAATAAGCATCCACAAGACAGAATTCTTTTTTGTAATAAAGCGTTACTAGAAACATAAGATGTATTTCCACAGTCGCATTTACATTGCCAAATGATACTACCATCTGCCGCTCGCTTTTCTGTGGGCTTTATTGGCGTAAGCAATCCTGATTTTGTATTTGTTAAATCAATCGCTTTGCTTCTACCATTCTTGGCTACTGCTTCTTTATGCAGACATCCGCAAGATTTAACTGTTCCATTACGCAAAGACGTGCCAGAAACAAAACAAATCTTACCACAGTCACATAAACATTTCCATATTACACTCTCATGTCTGTCTCGCTGGTCAGTTTTAGATATAACTGTGAGTCTATTAAATTTTTGTCCAGTAATATCTTTTGTATTTAGTTCTCTTTTATAACATCCACAAGATTTTGTGCTCCCATATTTTAAATTATCTCCAGAAACGCACACTGTGTTTCCGCAATCATAAACACAATTCCATTTCCATTTTCCGTTTTTTGTTCTTTCGTTTGATAAACTTTGTACTACAAGTCTTCCGTATCTTTTACCTGTTAAATCATCAATATAACTACCAATTGATGTTTGTATTTTAGGTTTATCACTCATTTAATAGCTCACGTTCTTTTTGCTTACGCTTTTTATATGCAGCACGCTGTTTCTTGCCTTTTGGAGAAACCCAGTTTATGTCTTTATAGTCGTACTTTTCTTCCCACTTCTCAAAGTCTTCTTGAGTGAAACACTGAACTAGTTCAGGTACGCCACAACGAATTTCCTTTTTCATATAAGCGCCCTTTTGACGACCAGTCATTTCATCAGGAAGAGTCTCGCCAGTTAAACGCTCATAGTTTAGATTCCAATTAAAGCGACTCATTTTACGTGTTGGCATACCAACTTCTGTAGTATATCGGCACTCTTTATTATAACAAGTCGAATACCATTTGTTGTTCTTCTTAAAACCGTTCACGTTATGCTGTCCGCACATAGGACATTTCGCCATTCGCATAATCTATGCTACTCCTTTCTATTGGATTTTATTTATAAATATATTATAACACAAAAAAGCCCTCTAGTCAAATAAAAACTAGAGGGTTTTATATTTAATTACATTATACCAAAGTCAGGATGCTTATCCATCCAGTCTCTGTCTGCTTTAATCTTATCTTCATCTGCTGGCTTAATATCACTTGGCTGCCGATTGATAATGTCTTGCATATAGTTTTCAGTTAGTTCCCAATCACTATAAATGTCAATCTTGTCAAACTTCTCACGAATAAGAGCATCAGTGATAATATCATAACGTGATGCCTTATACACAAGATTTCGTAGCTCAGCTTCTTCAATTTGAAGTTTCATTTAAAATACCCATTCCTCTTCATAATCTTCTAATTCAAAATCATCAATTAGAATTTGCGGCGTAATGTTTCCCATCCAAGAATTTTTGGAACACGTTCCTACAATGGTTAGCTTCTTTTCACCACTTGTCCATTCTTCAAACTCTTCCCTAGAAGATTTGAATTTCATAATATCAACACCAGAAGGTAGAGAAATCTTAATTGTAGGATGCCCCTTTGCTTCACCTAAAAGCTGGACATTAACATTGTCTAATGTAATATCTTCTACCACCACTTTAGATTCTGGAATACCCTGACCATAAATATTAAGTTCTGCAATATTAAGAACGTATTTAGGATTAACATTATCATAATTCCAGATATAATCCACAAGATAGACAGGCTTAAAATCGACACCTTTGTATTGCTCATTGGTCTTGTCTAAGAATTCATAAAAGTTCTCTAAAGGCAAGGACAAGCCAAATGCAGACCCGTGTCCGGCAGCATAGTCGACAACGCCAGTGTCTTCGCAAAGACTACGCATATCTTCAACAGGACAATAAGAATAATTACGAGCAGACCCTTTTAGATGTACCCCGTCTTCCTCTTCAACTTCCTGCAAAACTAATGTAGGATGCTGGTATTTGGCTTGGATTTTATTCGCCACTAATCCGAGAATACCGGGTTCAGCATCGTCTTTGCCGCATACACAAGTAATGATAGCATTATCAGTTAGCTTTTTAGACTGAATCTGGTATTCAAAGAATTCCATAGCTTCATCTTGTAGCTTAGTCTGTCTACGTTTCACTCGTTCAATAACAGTAATAGCTTCTTGCCAGATAGGAACTTCCTTACCCTTTTCGCCCCTCTTGGATGAGGGAATCATTGTATCACATTTGTAATCCAATAGAGCATTAAGAAGAAGACGTTTCTCTACCATTTCGCCAGTTCTACAACATGCGTTGATATAAGGAACCACATAAAAGCTAGAGCTAAGATAATTAAGACCGTTCATCTTACTTAAAGAAAACTCCTGCTTATCTACGAACGCTTTAAAGAACTTATTCTTGACATTAGAGTAACCGATATTGACAAGCGCTCTTACTTCTTTCTCATGGTAATCCATCATATCTCCACACAGACCAAGTGCGCATAAGTCAACTAAATCATTCGCATAATCAAAATGAAGAAGTTCATCTATCTGGCGGCAAAGCTGCCACGTAACACCTGCGCCGCAAAAGTTCTTATTAGGATAATCATCTAATTGATTATTTACTACAATAGCATCCTCAGAATATTTCTCACAATGGTGGTGGTCAGCAACTACAATATCTACGCCATTGTCATGTAAATATTTAAGCTGCTCATAATCATTGCTTGCCGCATCTGGGATAATAAGAAGACTAGTAGTCTCTATAATATTGTCTAAATCAATGTCTGCAAGTCCGTGAGCTTTTCCTTCATGGATTAGGATGGTCGGTTCCTTGCTACAAATACGATGAATATAGTTGGCTATGATGGCGCTCGAAGTCAATCCATCCGTGTCTGAGTCCTGAAGAATAGTAATCTTTGAGTCTGTCCACATGCAGTGATTTATAATCATTACAGCCGCGTCTTTAATGTTCTTTAACAGATGAAAATCATTTACATCATTCCAATAGGCGTTAAGCCAATTAATTTGTTCTTCTACTGGAATATCTCTATTATATAAAATTTGTTGTTGAGGTGTCAAACTATCTAATGTTGGCTTATATAATTTATAATCTATTTTCATCAACTCCAAACTCTTTGCACATACATCCTGCTAATGTTTTAAAACCTAGAATATAAGGATAAATCCATTTATCTTTAATAGCACATTCAGGAGTAATAGTACTAGTCAATTTTAGCTCATGCGGCACATATGGATAAAAATAATATTTACAATATCGACAGCGCTTATGCTTGCGGCGATAGCTAAGAATCTTTAACTTATCATCTTCTGTCATACTATATCTTCCTCTTGGTTATTTTTGTTTTCTTTCCACCATAATTCTACATCTTTTTGCTGTCTATATTTGTTAATTATATCGCCAAGAATTACAAATGGATAAAATAAAATATCAATCCATTTGTCTATAATCACAAAAGCAATTACCAAAAGACAGCATAAAAGAAGTGGAGAAATAAATGCAAATACTAATACTGGTAAACATTCTATAAACTCTGGTAAATATCCTATAATACTATTTATAATATCCATTATAGCATAATCCTATTCTTAAATAGATACATGAACACATCTTTACCTTGGTCTAATGGACTTGCCTTATATCCTAAGATATTCTCTCTATCGAAAACTACAGACATATTCATATATGGTTTATATTTGTTACCAATCTTGGCAATCTTTTCTTCAACCTTTAGACTTTCATCTGAACCATATTCATCAAAGTCGTGGTCAAAGGCGATAACGATTTCTTTACATCCAGCATCTTTAAGAAGTTTGAATTGATATTTAGACAAGGAACTGCCGCATGTTGCGACACAGATGTTATTACTAGTTCCATAATAAGTCTGGAAAGATAAGACGCTCTTTTCGCTCTCGACTACAACAGCAGTCTGTATTTCTCCGATTCTTTCCTTAGCCCAGTTTAGACCATACAAGTTAAAGCCAAGAGCATGATTATAAAGTTGACCATGAACTCGCCAAGGTTTGTATTTTCCTTTTTTCTCCTGCTCTTGGATAATAGTTCTCTGTCGAATACCTACGCATCTATCATTCTGGTCAAAATGTGGGATAAGAATATTGCCGCCAAGGGGGTCATAATGAATTTGAGCAAAATCGCATACCTCCTTTGAGATATTAGACCAAGAGGAAATAATAGGTTGAGGATAATGCTGAATAATAGATATATCATATTCTGGTAACTCAATAGTATTATCATTGACAGTTACGTCTTTTTGCTCTTTATATCTATTGAATATTTTCCAGTCTTCTTGACTATCTTTTATATCAATATCATTATCTAAATCAATTTGAAGATTTAAGAAATTAACCACGAAATAGATTGCGGAATTTAAATCTACATTCTTAACTTTCTCAACAAGTTCAAAAATATCGAATGCGCCGCACTCAGTATAGCAATTAAACATGCTATTTTCAAAATAATAATATAACTTCTTTGAGCCTTCACCAATGCCATTGTGACAAATTGTGCGGGAAATGATATAGTCAGAATACATTTCTGGTTCTGCGCCAAAGTATTCTAGAATATCATATACGTTTTCTGGCTCAATTGATTCCTTTACCTTTGCTTTATCGTATCCCAATTCCCGCACCTCCTATTCTTTCTTCTTCTGGAAGATTTCATCTTTGTCTATTGGTTTAAAAGAGAAGTCAGTTACAAATAAAGTCTTATATCGACAAGTACCTTTGTTCGCACGCATCCAACAAATAACACGATTGAATTTCCCTCGTCGATTCTTATATACACTTCTTTTTACATTTGGTGGACACATGCCGGGATGCTGTGCCAAAACGCCTTCAATATCTTGAATATCTTCATCAGTACAATCGACCATGATTTCACCGTAGTCGATTCGATTTGCGATTGATTTCGCACCAGCTAGCATACTCTGGTCTAGAATTTTCTCTTGCTTAAAATTATTATTAATTTGAGTGCTTGACAAAAGAAAGATATTATTTTCAACAGCTATTTCTTTAAGTTTAGACGACATAAGGAACAGAATTTGGTCTTCACGAATTTTTACACCAGTTCCGTGTGAGATTTCCTCAATCATCTTAATAGATGAAGTTAGATAGTCAAAGACAACACATTGAAAAGTTAGATAATCTGTATTGCCTTGTTCGTCTACTCGTGGATATTTGTATTTGCGTATATTACGCTTAATACAATTCTCAACATCTTTCATACCATAGTTAGGAAGATATTCCATACGAAGTGGCGCTTCTTCTAGAATATGTACCGCTCTCTTTAATCGCTCTTCTTCTTCAAAAGTAAGTAGGTCCATTTCAATAATATGGTCTTCTGGAATATTGCCGATAAAAGCCAACGCCATAGTTGTAAGCTCTTCAATATCTAGCTCTACTGAAATATATAAAGTAGGTACTCGATTATATAAACGCTCCCATTTACCTTCATCTGAATAATACTCAGAACATGAGAAAAAACAAGCATCAGCAACGCCAGTGCGGCTTTTACCGACACCTGTTGCTGCACTTCTTAAATAAAATCGGCCAGGTCGTGCGCCCATAGCGATTGCATCTTCATATAAATCATACATTGCCCAACCACGAGCAGGATGCTGTGCCAATTCATCTACAATTTTCTGGACATTATCGCCAATAGCAACAGAATCATTATCATTATTGTCTACATATAAATCCCTAATAAAATAAAACTTACTTTCTATATCATCAGCTAATTGCTCTAATGTCGTGCCGTCAAGATATTCGTCTTGCGCTTGCTTCTTTGCTGAATCTAAGATATTGTCAGGGTCATAAATATCAGATACATCTACACCAACATCATCATATGCGCGAAGTAGAGACATTTTCTTTAGACGATTATAATAATACTCAAAAGCATCTAAGTGGGCATTTGCATGAGTTTCAAACATCCACTCTCGACCTTTGTTAGCCTTATAGATTGCATATGCTTTTGGCTTATCTTTAAGATAATTTTCAATTTCTCGCGCAAGATGGTCTGTTACACCTGCGTTATATAGACTATACAATGCACCAAATACTACCTTATGTAAGTCATTGCAAAAGTCGTGTTCTGAAAAGAAGTATTGTCCATCTGCCGCCAAGTATTCAGGTTTCCGCATACAACATCCAATTACCTGTAATGCCGCGACAGAATCATAGTATTTACTAATCAAATATCCTCCCTTCTATTCCAAGTTGAAACGTGGCTTTTTCCTATAGATATTTACATCCCTTGGCCGCACAAATACACGATGTTCATCTGTAATATCTGTATTCACTCGCTCTTCGCTCTGTACGTTTCTAATCTCTTCTAATCGCTTGAAATAGTTTTCCGCTTCGATATAAATTGATTTGACAATCCATATGCCGCCATTTGACCTACTCGGGTCATTATGTTTTACCTCATACCAATATTTTAAAGATTTAGCCATTTGCTCATACGTAACGCCAGCTTGAATAAGTTGCCCCATATTTAGGGCAACCTTCTGATAATCTACATATGCACCGAGATATTTGCCAGCCATTTTCATGACTGCTTCTCGTTGCTTTTTCAGCTTATCTTTATTTTTTTCTTTTTCCTCTTGACTTTTGGTATAACATGCGTCATGCCAATATCGGTTGCCAATCTTTTTCCAATCAAACTCATAATCACGGTCAATCATTTGACCACAATAAGGGCATTTAACAGGTTTTTGCTTTGCCATATTTTCTCCTAACTTTATAATACAATTATAACATATTCAGGAGATTTTGTCAACAAAAAAAGACCGCCCAATTATGGACGGTCTTTCAAAATTAAGCTACATCAATTCCATTAGATAGTAAGTCTTTAAGGTCATCGAGGATAAGTGAAAGCTGTTCAGCTTGCTTGGCAGTACAGTCATTGACCTTCTTGCCGACACCAAGATACTTATCTGTAATTTCGATAATCTTAGGTGCCCAAGACTTCTTGAATTCATCTTTAGAAACGCTGTGCTGAATCTTGACAGTCAGTTCCTTAAATTCATTCTTCATAGCTTCAAAGTCAGGACCTTCATTGATTTCATACGCAGTAGTGCGTTCATCTGTGACAAACTTGCCTGCATCTTCCTCTGCCTGCTTATCAATTGCATCACCAATAGCCTTGACAAGATTGTCATACGTGAAATCAATGGAATCAGGCGTATACTTAAATCGAGAACCAGCTACGAATCGAGGGGTTCCGCGCATATATAGAACAGTATGAGTGCTACCATCTTCCTCTTCTACTGGATGGGCGTAACCGATAATGTCACTCATTCGGTCAACGATTAGACGCGGACGATTACCAAGAGTAGGAACAATCTGGTTGTATTCACTACCATTTTCATCAGTAAAAGTCTTGTCTTGACTGTGTGAAATCATTACTAAACCATAACCCATCTGAGGAATGGAACGAAGACATTCGTCGAACTCTTTACTAGTTTTAGACCAGCCCTGGCCGTACGGCAGTTCGTTTATAGCCGAGACTCCAGCCTGATTGCAGATATACTTTTCACAAAGGTCATAAGCAATGTCCGCAGTATCGACAATGATGTTACTATACATTTCATGAGCTTTTGGGTCTTTAAGCTGCTTTAGAATCTGCTTAAATTCAGACCACTTATTAATAGGAATAGCTTTAACACCGCCAATAGTCAGATAACCAACTTCAAAACCAAGTAGAAGTGCCTTGGGAAATTTTGCGGCGGTAGATGTTTTTCCGGTTTTCAATTGTGTTATCATAAAGGCTTTTTATCCTTTATTTCTTATAGTTTCCTATAAGTTCAGCATATCTTTTCACCTTAGAATTGAAGGGCGCGGACTCGTGGAGATATTATATTCTATGTTATAGTTTCAATCTCTATGCGTTGCGTGTGTTATTTATTTTACAAAATAACTTCCACTCTGATTCCCATGCTTAATAGTTTAGGGTTCCAAGTTTTTTCCGCGATTAGATAATTATTTCTAATTAAATGCCCAAAACCTAGGCTCACCGTAAAACATGATGGTATAGCCTTCTAGCGAACGGCTAACTTTGTGAGGTTCAATGTTAAAAATATCAATTGCCATATATTACTTTCTCTTTTCTCTCTTGGTTTAATCTTTTGCTATCTGCTATTAAATACGATTTAGATAAATCACATTATCTCGGCGGCAAGTGCTAACCTTATCCTTATACTCACAACTATTGCCATGAACATATGAATAAAGACCCTTATAGATGCGCTTTGCTTCATCTGCATCGGCGCACGCCATACACTGATGTTCATCGCCAGACTCATAAAAAGTCTTTACTGGCTCGGCATACTTTGAAACAGTCTTACCAAAAGCATTGTCAGCAGGAGCCGCACATGTCGTAAAATTAAATTCCATTTTAACTTATGGGGAGAGAACTTAATCTCTCCCCTGTTTATTTAATTGTCTACTACTTGGCTAAAAAGGCCATGCATCATCATCGTCATCGTCTTCATCCTCAATAACTGTATCAGTCTTAGGCGCAGGCTTTGGAGATTCCTTGGCGGCCGCAAAATTCTGACCACCATTACGACTAGCCTGATACTCGTCATGATTACGCTTGACTTCTGCCATACGCTCTTCACGCTCGTCTAGCTTCTGCTTGAATTCCTTTTTGGTAATGGTAGATTCATTATCCCATTCATAAGGCTCAACCGCAGCCCAAGTAACATCCCAAGAGCGAACATGACGAACAACCTTATGAACTACTGGGTCACCAAATGCAGATTCCTCAGTCTTCTCTGTCGTGATAGCCTGAGATACAATGGAACCCTTGATATGAGTTAGAAGAGGATTCTTATTAGAAATATCTTGGTCGATGAAGTAATCCATACCACCCTTGGAACGAACATTAACATCAACAGGAAGAACGTCACCACGATAATCAAAGACATAACCACGTAGCTTTACAAAATCATCACCATCTTCGACTTCCTGCTCAGACGCATTTGCAATAAGCATATCGACATCGAATGTTGCGGGATTCTCAGAAATTCCGTTGGTCATAACGTGCATAAACTGACATTCGACACGCTTAGGAGAAACAACTTCACCATCACGAGATACGAAATCATTAGTGCCGACAGAACCATCAATGCGAACCTTGAGAGCAGAAGTGCCTACAGCTTCAAAGGTATCTGAACCATCATGGTCAATAAGAGCCGTTAAAATTTCCCATGCTGGATTAGGCTTACCATTCTTGAAAGTCTCGGTAACATAACGGAAGAAGACAGGAACAACATTAAGGCCCTTATCATCAGTCGCAATATTCACTGTGCCATTAATGAATGGAGTATTGGTCTTTTTAGAAACGCGCTGGGCAAGGCGGTCAGTTGAAAATACATATCCCTCGACGTGGCATGAATTATTTGTTTTAAACATTCAATTTCCTTTCTAATTTTTCTTTCAATCTACATCGCATATTATAACACGTTTTTAAATCTTAGTCAATAACTTTTTTAGGATATTTTCCACAACTAAATTTTTCATTACAAAAACCAAGAGCTTCACACTTAGGCATGAAAATCTGGTTAGCCAACTCATTCCATTCTGGTGAATAATCCTTTAGAGCATTTACCACATCATTCATAAAGTCACGCGCTTCTTTAAGAGCGCGATTACATAGGCGCACGCGGCTCATATCCATAAGACAACGAGCATTCTTCTTCATCGAAAGTTTCGTATTAATTCCAAGAGGAAGGAGGTTTGCCGCATCTTCTTTAGGAATACCAACATCAATAAGGTCATTATAACTCTTTTCAATTGCGGCCATAGCGTCTTGATAAGTCTTTAAAGCTGTCTCATTCTTGTCAATTGAAGGTGGAGTATAGTATTCAAACCCATCTTCATTGCAATACCTAGTAGACCGCTGCACGACTGTTAAGCCGTCTCCGACGTGACGCATAATTTCACGCATACATCTGGTCGAGTATCCTTCAATAACCATATATACGTCTACAAATTCTAGCACGCGTCCATGTCCGTCTGCTACACATTGTTTACCGCGTCTATAATTCTTCTTATTGTCTGTCACATCAGAATCATAAGCAACACCTGAACAAGCGCCAATGAACGTATAGGGGTTCTTAATCGTCTCAGGCATTATCGTTACTTTTCCCATTTACACCATCCTGTGAATTGAAACCATAATTAACTGAATTATATACATCAATATAATATTTTTCTTTTTCATTTAATTCTTCTTGCGGACAAAGTTCTACAACTTCAAATGTGAATTGGTCTAAACCTTCTTTAAGCATCGCCGCATACAGCTTATTATCTTTAGGAGTCTTTATGCCGCATCCGCAACGACAATGTTGCGTAAAACGATTTGCAATATCTACAGACTGACCTATATAACACTTCATATCATTTATATCTGTAATCTTATAAATGCCGCAGACCTTTTCAGTACCAACGATATTAACAAATAAAGCCTTTGCTTTCTTCTGGAAGTACGTTGACCAGATTAACTTTGAAAGAATCTCTGGATTGGAAAGGCGGTTCTTAAACGAATTTAAAATATCAATATCTGCTTTGTCGCTATCTTCGATAATGATACGATAATCATCTTTAGAATCATGAACCGCCTGTTCACGCTGAAACGCTTCAATTGTAGCAGCCTTTTGTCGCTGTAGCTTATCAAGCGAGCTTTGAAGAATCTGAATCTGCTCAATATATTCAGCTTTATCTTTATCAACTTGCGCTTGAAAATCACGAAGATTATTCATAATATTCTCTTTTTCAGATTTCTTAAAATCTTCAAAGCTCTGCTTCTGCTGTTCCACATTCTCTTGAAGAGATTTTAAATGTGCTTTTTCATTTTGAATTTGATATTCAATATGCTCTCGCGCAATAAGAACTTCTTTGTTACTTTCTTTGACTATATCACATGTCTCTTTTTTGCCAGCTATAAAGCCTACACTATAACCGCATACGACAAATACAATAGCGCAGACAACAGCTATAATAAATTCGAGAATCATATTACTTGGTATATGTTACAGTAATTTCAGGGTCAACTTTCATACCTTCATCGGTAAGGCGAATAAAATTAGTGCCGCCATCAGGCTGTAGCTCACGAACAGCATAGCCCTTGCGAACAAGCGATGAAGTGATAATGCAATTAGTAACCTTATCAGTTAGATGAACAGCTTTTGCAATGTCCTTAAAGGTTTCATCTTTGCCATGATTTTCCTGTAGATGCTTTAGAACCTTTTTAGCATTGTCTGAAAATACTGGCTTGGTAATAGTAATCATATAACTCCTTTACTTTTATTTTATATTTCATATATATGATAACATAAACATTTTAAAAGTCAAGACTTAGCTAAAAATTTCTTCTAGCTTGCAGTCATGTGCTGGTTTATCTGGACGAAGCCTAGATAAATAACCATGCCTAATGGACTTATTCTCTTTATCAAGACTCATGCAGTTTACCTCTATGACAGTTCCAATATATTTATCAGGATTAGCCGCAAGGTCAGCTTTAAGGTTATCTGTAAGACCAGAAGATACACGACCAACAGACACAAGATTTCCAGCATTATCATATGCGCCAAGTCGCAAAGCACCAGCCCAGCCATAATACGCGGCCTTTGTGATTAGATTACCTTCTTCGTCTTTATACGGCCAAGTATCAGATTCTTTACCAGTATAAAGATACTCTGGCGGCAGAACTTCTGTAATTACAAAATCAATATCATTCTGTGCCTGCTTGATTTTGAACATTACTTTTGGCTGTCGCTTACCCGGTGCATACAGACCGTTCTCTACACGAAATACCATACCTTCTTCACCTGCGGCAAGTTTATCAGTTATGACTTTATCTAGGTCTAGATAAGCGTTATCATAGCATCGTGCAACTTCAAGTTCTGGAATTAAAGGAGTAGCAATATCAATATATTCACATAAGTGACTATAACGATAATCATATGTCATATTATTCATAACATAATCTTCACCATTATATGCAAGAATGTCGTGCATATAGAAATGAATCTTACCGTATTCACCATTCTGACGTTCAATAGCTTTCTCTGGTAAAGCACCTAAGATTGATGTTACATTCTTAGATGTACCATTAGGATAATAGACTTCACCGATGATGCACGTACCATTAGGAAGTTCATTCATAGCCCAATCTTTAATGTGCGGCACTTTCTCAATATTATTTGAATAAAATCCTGTTTGCTTAGAAATAGAACGGCTAAATAAATACACTTCATTGTTTTCTTTTATTAACTGCGAAAAGTATCCATCTTTTTTAATAGTTCCAATTATTGGAGTATTTTTTAATAAAAATTCATAATTTTTAGGAGCTTTCCCAACCAACATAGGCGCATATACATTAAAATTATAAGGATTTTTCATTTATACTTTTCAACTCCATTATCTTATCTAATAGTATTTGGTTATTATTACTAATAGCATCAAATTCAGTATAAGGAATTCTTAACAAATTAATATTATTATTTTTACAATAGTTATTTTTTATAGTATCGTGTCTAATAAGAGTATCGTAATTATCCTTTGTATTCCATCCTTTGTTATATATAAAATGTTGTACTCCATCATATTCTATACAACAATTATAATCGGGTAAATAAAAATCAAAACGTAATTTACCATTATCTTTATCTTTACAATCTTTAAAAGAATATTCTTTTATAAAATTAATAGAATTATTTGTAAAAATCTTTTGTAAAAGTTCTTCTCCTTTAGAGCGCAGACACCCACAAGAAGATGTTGTTCCATCTAATAAGTTTTTAGAAGATACTTCTACAATATTTCCACAATCACATTTGCATTGCCAAATAACTCTTCCATCATATGACCTTTTATCTGTTTTTTTAATGACCTCTAACTTGCCAAATTTTTGTTTAAGTAAATTTTTACTGCACACATAACTGTGTAAGCATCCACATGAAGCAATTGCGCCACTTGTAACATGAGATAATCTAGCTACAAAAGGTTTTCCGCAAATTGGACATTTAAACTCACACATCCATTTTCTATTATTTTGACGATATAATCTTTGTATCATAATAATGTTATTTGGTCCAACCATATCTCCATCGTTGTATTTTATTTGAGACATATTCCTCCAATAGAAAGAAAAGGGTAGACTAAAGAATTGTCCCTCGTCCACCCTTGTTTGCAATTTTACCTGTAAAATTCTGCGGCTCAGTGATAGTCATAGATACAATTTTATCATCATCATCTAGCTTAATTCCGCACATGCCGCCAGAACGAATGCTGCTTGCCCGCACACTATCAGCCATGAAACTAATTTGTCTTTTGGTTGACGTTAATGTTACAACGCATCCATTTGTCTCTTGGATACTGACGATTTTACTATCGGTCTTAAATGCAATAGAACCTTTAACGTTACGCGTGCCGCCAGCGAATTGTTTACCTTCACATTTCTTAACCTTGCCGTCCTCTGTAACAAAGAACATATAAGGTTTATCTACAAATACATCGTTATGAATTGTGATAATCTTTTCATCATTATCAAGATTGATGATTGCACCGATAGCTGTACCCTTATTCTTTGGGCCGCATTCTTTAATATCTGAAAGAGCAATCCTAAAGAATCGTCCCTTATTCGAGAATAAAGCTACTTTTCTATCCTCAGATACAGTGAATGCAAGACTACCATCGCTCTTATACTTAGAAGGTGTGACCTTTTGTAGATAGCCAAGAGGATTAAAAGCAATAACAAAATTCCTATTCTCTTTTGACGCAGAAGATTTTGCCTTTTTCGTCTTTGTAATTTCCTTTTGAACTACCTTAGTGCGGCGTTCGTCTCCAAACTTTTCAGATACTTCATTAAAGCGTTTAATCATTTCTTGCTTTAGAAGTTTATTTGAATTTAAAATAGAACTAATTCGTTCAATCTCAGACTCAAGATTTTCTTTATCTTTAAGTAATTTATTTACTTCTAACTTTGCAAGACGAACAAGTTTAATCTCTAGAATTGCCTTGGCTTGGTCTTCATCAATGCCTAGAAAAGATTGTAGCTTTTCATTAGCTTCTTTGATTGAAGAGGAACTTTTAATTGTTTCAACTGTTTCATCAATCTTATTAATCGCCGCAATAATACCATTTGTAATTTTCAATTTGTAATTGAGAACATCAAGTTGATGCTTATACATATTGATATACACTTGCTTTTCATGCTTTAAGTGTGCGGTCAACGCTTCTTTCCAACCAAAGACTTTGGGATAGCGACCATTTTCAAGCATAGTCATGTTGATACCATAAGTCTTTTGTAAAGAAGTGTTTTCAAACAGATAAGTTGCTACTTCTTTTGGATTGGCAGACCTAGAAAGATAAATCTTAATGCAAACATTTTCGCCTGTGAGGTCATTGATATTAACGATTCCGGGATTAGTCTCTTCATCATTTGTAATCTTTTCAATTTCATTACAAATAGTATTAGTGTAAACACTATAAGGAAGTTCACGAACGATAATGCAATTATCTTTCTTATCGTATTCTAGCTTTGCACGAATGATGCAACCTTTACCTTTACCAGTTTTAAGACTTTCGCGCACTTCATCTTTGTTAAGAATTGTGCCGCCAGTAGCAAAATCAGGATAACATAAAATATCATCAAACGTTGCATCTTTATGCTCTAGCATATACACCATTGCCGCATTTACTTCTTTAAGATTAAACTGTGGAACGGAGCTGGCCAGACCAGAAGCAATTCCATTTGTGCCATTGACGATATTATAAAATCCAAGAGAAGAAAGAATTCTAGGATACTTTTCGGTATCATCATAATTATCTACCCATTCATCTACAGTATATTTATCTGTTTCTTTGAGCAGATAATCAGATAGCTGAGATAGACGTGATGCTGTGTATCGTGGTGCGGCCCAGTTGCCTGTCTCTGTTAAAGTCCCGTATGAACCTTCAACTTCTACTAGTGGATACCTCATGGAGAAAGGCTGTCCACTACGCATTACAATACCTTCACAAGACGCGTCTCCATGAATATATAGCCTCATGCAACTGCCTATCGCTTTCAGCGTCTTTTTAAATGGCTTATCATGAGTGAATTTATCTGTGAACATACAGTACAGGACTTGTCTAGTAGATGGCTTTACACAGTCTCGAACGTCTACTAGCGCACGTGATTGAATAACTGCTCCAGCGTATTGTCCAAAACTGTTATCAATAACATCGTCTAAACTTACTTCAAAATCCAATTACTCTTTCACCTCGCTAAAGTCAATCTTATTGAAAATAAAATCTTTGCGGCCATCTGAATTTGAACCCATAAGAGTTACAAGTTTATTCTTTGTTTTGTCTGTTGGAATAAGAACATCCATATGCTGATTCTCTCCAAACATAGAATTACGTGCTTGACTTGCTGAGAGAGAACCCAATCCTTTACAACGCTGGACTTCGACTCCTGCTGGAAGGTTTGGTCTAGCTGCGTTCATTTCTTGGTCTGTAAAGTAATACTGTTCCTTATCTTTATACTTGACGATATAGAGAGGTGAACGTAACCAACATAGTCTATTTTCTCGGATGAACTTAGGACAAAAGTGTTCTAGAGCTGATGCAATAAGCAATCCGATGTGAAATCCGTCACTATCGGAATCGACACAGATGCCAATCCTACCGTATCTTAAACTTGTCTCTTCGTAGTCTTCATGTGGTCTAATACCTAATGCCTTAAAGAGTAATTGAATCTCTTCGTTCTTTAATAGTCTATCATCTTTATTTGCAAGTGCATTGATTAACTTGCCGCGCAACATTAAAATTCCATATTTGTCAATTTCTCGTGCAACACACATCGAAGCGCCAGCTGACAATCCTTCTACAACTAGAAGAGTAGAATCTTGACCTAGGAATTCAGCGTCTTTAAGTTTGTCTGGATTAAGAATCTTGACCTTGTTACCACGCTTCTTGTTATTCTTAACTGCCGCACGCGCACGTTTAGCTGCTTCTGATGCTTTTCGCGCAAGGATAGCTTTCTCAAGAATAGCCTTTGCATCTTCTGGATTGCTGTCTAGCCATACCTCTAATTGCTGTCCAAGAGCAGTAGTAAAAGAGGTATCCATATCAATAATATCATCTTTTACCTGAGCATTATATTTAACACCCTTGCTATTGATATTGCAGACCAATACAATGCCTTCTTGGATTGCGGCACCATCTAGATTTTTATCTTTATCGGTTAAAAGATTATTTTCTTTTGCCCAATTATTAAACACACGAGTGAGAGTTGATTTAATTCCTGTAATATGCGGCCCAGATGATGTAATACCATAGTTGACATATGGAATAATCTTCGCTTGACTACCAGACGTAAAAGTCATAGCAAGATTAATTTTATCAGTATTCATAACAAAATGATTGCCAACAATTTCAATATCTTTACCACGTTTTTCATCTAACATATCTTCGATACTATTATGGCTAATCTTTTCACCATTTAAGAATACTGTCAAAGTTGGACAAATACAGGTAATATCATTAAAAAACTTTTTGAAAAATGAAACCGATGTTTTATCTGTATCAAAAAATTGTTCGTCTGGAAGATAAGTAACAGTCGTACCAGTATGAGCAGTTTCTTTGGTGTTTCCACTTTGATGACTATAACATACACCATCTGAAAAACTATTACATTCCCATTTACCTTCACGAACTGTTTCTGCCATTACATTCTTAGATAGATATGTTACTAATTTTGTACCAATTCCATTAAGGCCCAAACTCGAACCTTCATATACTCCGTCATCTGTATATTTGCCAGATGTATTCATAGTATCGAATGCAGCTTGAAAAACAGTTTTACCATCTTCTCGCATTTCATCTACAAGAAATCCTTGAGCAAAATCTTCAATACGACACAAACCACTTTTGTCAATTGATACATCAATAATATCACCATGACCAATGTTATGTTCGTCAAGAGCATTACTAAACAGCTCCATCATAAGCTGATTTGGAGTTGAAGTATCGCCACAATACATAGATGGACGTTTTCTTACATGCTCTCTTGGTGTTAACGATTGAATAGATTCTTTAGTATAATCATTCTTAGCCATGAATCTCCTTTCTATTTACAGATATTATATCATTTTCATTTTCAATTGTCAACAAAAAAATGGATGCCGATTATAGTAATCGACACCCATTATAAATTACAGTCCCTTTTTCTCTAAATCCTCTAAAAACTTCCTACGACTTTCTACTTGGTCTTTACAGAATGCATGAAAATTATTCTTTAAAGCACGATACTTGTCACGAGCATCATACCAATCCTTTTTAGCATGGCGAAGTGCATCATTGTACTTAAATGAATACCAAAGCTGGTCCTCATAAGCTACAAGACCATTATAGCGTTCACGCATAGCTGCCGCACGCTTCTGCTGTAGCTTCATGCAGCACTTGTATTCGGCAATGCTCCAACCAATCCACTTATTAGCAATATCCATATCTTCATCATGCGGCTTAGCGTATTCAACAAATTTGCCCCACTGCGAAGTAATAGTAACTGATGCTACCTTAGTTTCCTCATTCCAATAGCAATCTGTAAGCTGACAATGCGCCATTTGTTTTCTCCTTATCGTTTATTATAGGCTACTGACATATAAGCATTCATGATACCAAATTGAGTTGATTCAAGTGCATCAGCCGCATCCTTAGAAGGCTCTGGAATAAACTTAGAATTATTCTCAATAAGCTCGTCTAATTTCATTACATAGTTTTCTGCCTTTAGCTTTGCATCTTCTGGCTTAAATACGATGCGATAACGTTTAATATCCATCATTTCGTCACGATACATGCTCTCTTTACCAAAAGAATCATATCCATCAACCCATATAGCTTGAGAAAATGGAGCACCATCAACAAGATAACGTTTGACAAACAGATACAGTCGCATGATATGCTGCAATTCCTTCGCCACATATCCGTACTTCTCAATCAACTCATGGTTTGCAGGAGAATCGTGGCAAATCTTCTTTGCCTTTTCCATAGCCATTCCAAGAGAAGAAAAGATTAGCTTCTGCGGATTAAGGTTAGCAATATCATCACAATGCTTATGTAGATATTCCCAGTAAATCTTATACTGAGGATTTACAACATAATACTCAGTACAAAGAATTTCCAAGAAGTTAATATTTGCCTTATGAATAATCTTAAAATAATCTCGAAAATCTTTTACCGTACAATGTTCACCGTTATCCATAATCTCAACTTTATTAAGATGTTTCTTATCTAAGAACAAATCATATGCTGTTGGAATCATGAGCAATTTAGTATCAACATCAGAATCTTTGCCCCATAGATTATAGTTCATGGAACCATTTGCGGCACATACAAGATATGGATACTGCGAATACTTGCCTGTATCAATGATAGCGTTAAGATGCTCTTCGACCCTATTCTGAATCTTATCTATATTTTCTGCCATTTCTATATCCTTTCTCTATATATGTATTATAACAGATTTATTTACCAGTGTCAATACAAAAAAGGCACCCACAAGGGTGCCTTTACCAAAAGAAAGAAAATTAGAAGTGGTAGTTATCGTTGATGTAGTCGTACAACTTTCCGCCATTCTCTACATACTCAAGCATCTTAAATACGTTATCGTTCAGAGCTGTCATAAGGTGAACATCAGGATTGTTAGGATTGGCAATCTGGTTAGAATAGTTGCCGAGGTCGAAGCTATAAAGAATCGTGCGGCCATTGTTTGCACGGTAGGTATTATAGCTGCTCATACCGTTATCACTTCCCCACCATGAAACACACTTCATAACCTGCATATCAGAGACAACGAAGATGCGGTCATACTTCTTATCGCTGACAAGACCGAAAGCCGGAGCAATATTAGTTCCATAGCCGCAATTATCATTCTCGCACATTTCACGAATAACTTGGAACGGGCCGCAAGCCTTCTTGAAAGTTAAAGACTTAGCATCGTTGCCGAACTTCACAAAATCGCAGTTGCCATTGATGTAAAGAGCCGCAGCGTAGCAAGCTCCAACTTCCTTGATGGTAAGATTGGACTTATTACCATAGCGGTCTTCCATCGAACCGGAAACATCAAGCATGATAACGGAATTGCCTTCCAGCTTAGGCATATTGCCGCAAGCAATACGGAAAGCAGTATCAAGTGCTGTAATGACCGCAAAGTTTTGTACCTTTAGATTACGATAGGCAGTATAAATCTGATATGGAAATACAAGAGACTTCTTGATAGAAACCTCGTTGATAAGCTGGTCTACAAGATTACGCTTAATCCATTCATCATTAACATCCTCTGAGAGAATGTTATTCAGATTGCGGATAAGTGCGAGATAACCGAGACGATTACCCTCAACCATATTCTTCCAGCTATCCTTGCCAGTAGAGATATTGACTTCCCAAGTATCAGCAGCTTCTAGCTTGCCATTCATGTAATCATCAACAATATCACTCTTAGGATGAATGATATTGATAAGGTCATACATGTTGTAGCGCTTGCCCTTCATCTGATACTTCATAAGATTATACTCAGAAAGACCAGACATATAATCTGCAAAGCCACGAATCATAGCATGAGAACGCTTGCCGCCAAGCATATCAACGGCAGCGAAAATCTCAGACATATCATCAGGACGATGGCAGAAAGCCTTGTAGAAATCGCGCTTGCGCTCAAAGCTCTGACCATTAAGCATAGCCGCAACAAGATGCGAAACGCTCCTAAGTCCTAGTTCGTTCCTAGAAAACATAGCGCACTTTGCAACAAAAACAGGACCATATTCATTTAAAACTTCTTCTGTTAATTTTATGAAATTTTCCATTTGCACGGTACTAGACTCATAAAATTTATCATCTAATTTATTTGAAAAAATATTATTCATCCAATTTTCAAGTTGGTTCTTCTTATAAGAATTGCCATGCTCATAATTTTCAGTCATATTTTTTAACTTATTTTCATTAAATTTAGACATTATTGTAATTCCTTTCACAATTACAATTTTGAATAAGTTGAATCAAATACTTATCATTTATTTTATTAAAATCATAATATGGTATTCTAATCAATGCTATATTGTGTAATTTACAATATTCATTTTTTAACTTATCATATTTTTTAATTTGTTCAAGACTATGATTATTAAACCATCCACCAGCATCTTTAAAATGCTGTTCACCATCATATTCTATACATAAATTATATTGTGTAATATAAAAATCAAATCTAAATCGTCTATTTGTTTCTGGATTTATGCAGTCATCAGGAGAGTATTGCTGAATAAAATCTAAATTTAAATTATTTAGGATATTAGCTATCTTTTCTTCGCCTTTGGAAACAAGACAGCCGCAAGATTAAGTTCCTTTACGTAAACAGTCCTGTGATACGTAACAAATTTTTCCACACTTATGGCATAGACATTTCCATACTGACCCATTCCTGTATGACTTTTTATGAGAGTCATCTGCTTCTTCAAGTATTTCTAAATAGCCAAAAATTTGACCATTTAAATTATGCTTTGTTGTTTTTGACGCTTTTCTTCCATTTATTTTTGCTTGCTCAGAATGTAAACAACCACAAGATTTTGTTTTTCCGGTTTTAACTGCATCTATCCTAGTAATAAAACTTTTTCCACAATAAGGGCACTCAAATTTTCCGTACCACGTTCTTGGCTCTTTTTTATATAAACGATCTAATAGCTTAACATTATAGTCTCCAACAATATCACCGGGATAATATTTAAATGTTCCCATGCAAATTTTCCTTTATTCAGCTGGCTCTTGACTTTTTTCAACTTCTTGAAGCCAACGAAAAAGTAAATGACGAATTAGTTGAGAGCGTGAAGTTAATCCTTTATAATTCATTGCTTTGTCAATATCTTCTAGAAACTCTTTCTTAATCTGAAAACTAATAAAGCGATAATCCTTCATATTTTTTCTAGGCATATGTTTCTCCTATCCGGTTATCAATGAATACGTTTAAATAAAAAGTAAGACCGTGCGGCCTTAATCTTTTTATTTAATTTGAAAATTAGAGGGCTTTAGTTATCAATTTCTGCCCATAATTTTAGAAAACATCTAGGTCATGGAAACCAGAATAATCAATAATCTTGAGATTGCCAAGAGCATCATAACCATAGTTGCCGATATGTAAATCTGAAATCTTTTCCTTATAAATGAAATCAATGAAACGTTGAGTTGCCTTGCGTCCATACGTCTCAATGAATACACCGCACTCTGTAGTATAAAGTTCACTATAGCTATCTTTGTGCTCTTTGCGGCTCTTGTTAATCATGTCCTTTGCCATTTTACTAGTCTCATGGCTTTGCTTTTTAGGACTATATGCTTTCTCAGCACAAGAAGAAACGTACACGGGAATACCGCATACGAAACCTAAAAAAGCAGTCTTAGTAAACATCTGATTAACATTATATTTGCGGGCAATGCGATAAATATATTCCTCAACAGCACAATAATCATTTGCATCTACTGGATATGCACCATCATTATTTGCATTTTTATAGAGAGCTACATCGTCAAAGCAAAAATACGTAGGCACTCGCTCCTGCTCGGCATATTCTTTAAAATATTGAGTGTCTTCATCTACAATATAGAAATATCCAATATAAGGAATCTTGAAAACATAATTATCAAACTCTTTAAAATGAAATACAGATTTAGAGCAACCACTATTAACCCAATCAGCGCCAATAGTGTTACCAATTTGTTTGATAAAATCACGAAAAGAGTTTTCGTCTGAATCTTCAAAGTACACCTGAGACAATTTTAAAAATTCAGGATTACAATTACGAAACTTGTTGTCAAGAAAATTAAGCATCTCTGATTTATTCATATAGTTTCCTTTCTTCGTTCCACTATATTATATCATTTCAGAGTTGCATTTGTCAATTATTTTCTTTTTAACGCTGACAGCCTTACCTTTTTCATCTAAAAATGTACCTATAGGACATCTTTTATAAATATAATTTAAAAATTCATCTACCCTTTCAGTCTCATTTTTATACATACCAAGAGAAAGAAAAGGTAGAATCTCATTATTTATATGCTCATATTCCGCATATGTATCATCGTCTAATTTTCTAGTGCATCCTTGCTTAGATTCTTCTGGAACATATTCACCTATGCGGCACAATGGACATGAATCATTATCGCACTCATGGCAATGTAGGCTAACGATAGTGTAATCATCCATTTGCCTGCCAATCTTTAATAAATCTGTCTGGATTATATGGAATCCACGCTTGATATGTTGGCGGTAAAACAACTCTCACTTCTGTTGGCTCTGTGCTCATAGGAACACCGTTTATATATATCGTCTGTGCATTAGATTCAATATGAATATCATATTGCTGTCCATGTTTCAGTTCAACATCCATTGGCGGCACAAGATTTTTATATACCCAGTCTTCGCCAATATATGTATACATTAACGAGCCTTGCGAATTTCAAAGATAGGGTCGTAATAAGTCTTGCCGGCTTTAACTTTCTCTAGAAATGCTTCGGCATCCTTTTTCTCAACAAACATCATTGCCTTGCTTGAATCAGTTGTGCGCATACCTTTTGCCGTAAGCATACGGAACTGCTTATCAACATAAGGCTCTTTGGTACGCTTGCCGTAAATCATCCACATAATTTAATACTCCCATTCTTCTACAATATTCTTTAAACGAATTTCTTTTGTAAAATTGTTAATTGCTTCTATCTCTTGGTCTTGATAGCAATCATATACTTGGTCAACATTTCCAAGCCATACAAAATGCGTATATCCACCTTGATTTACCAAACCGAACAAATCAAAATTCTTATACTCAGGTCGTCCTTGAATGATTGCATCTTCGAGTGTCATTAAATCTCCTTAGAGAAGTTTGTCTGCGTCTTGAATCTTGCGGCACCCCTTTGGAGTTGGCCACTGACTATACGGTTCTACCTTTGACGTATGGTCGCAATTGCAATTATCAGTTAATCCATTGTACTCTTGGTAATCAGCTCGTGTAGCTAGATGCCACTTGCCATCATCCTTCCAGTTATATTCAACTTTGATTTGCATAATCGAGAAAGCATTCTTTGAACCGATAAGAACATCCTGCACATGACGATATAAGTCAAGATAAGATTCTCTCTCTCTCACACTATCGGTAGTGATATGCTTTTCATAATGACGATTTGCAGTTTCCTGCTCATCATTCATATATTTCTCAATCTCACGCTTTTTAGCTTCATCTAAATTATCATAGTTTTCAGGATACTCATCCTCTAAGTTGATATTAATAATACGCATAAAATTATCCTTTCTTTTGGTATTATTATAACATATAAAAAGTGAGCCGTCAAGAAAAATTTGACAGCCCACTTAAAATTTTATTTAGTTATTAAGAATGTAATTGCGCACTCGTGCCTGAGCAAGGCCCTTGATTGCGGCCAGCTTTACAGAATCCGCCTTCTTCTTGAAGAAATCCCAGAAGTTCTCTTCCATAAGCTCGTCAAGAACCTTATTGATAGCCATGCCGAAGAACTTACCGTTCTTATAATCAATCTTGTCCATGTCAAGAGCAATAAGAACCTTATTGACCTCCTTCTCGATAAATGCATCAGTGCAATACTTATCTACAAACTCCTTTTCCAAAGAATTAGTATCAGTATAGACAGTCTTCTTCTTAGATTTATCATGATGCCACTCGTCACGGACAATCTTGGCAATCTGAACGTTACCCCACGGGTCGCGCACGCAAGGATAAGCCTTGATTACGATGCCCTCTCCGATAGTTCCCTTCGGAAGATTGTAAGTACACTCGTCAACATGCTTGTTAACATCGTCCCAAGTCATGTTGCTGATGCGGCAAATGACAGGAACACAACGATGATAGAACTTGCTTACTACTGGATACCATACATCATAATCAATATACTCACCGTCATCAGTATTGAGAATATCGAAAATGAAGAATCCGCCATCAAGATAAGTCTTGATTGTACCAGTAAACTTGCGGCCATCAATACCGCCAAGCCACTCACCATAAATGATATAATTAGGATGGTCAAGCAACCAATTCTTTAGTGCCTTAACCTCAGCATCGTCAGTGTTGGTGATATAATCAGCGAAACCAGCATTATCCTTCTCAATGGAAATCTCACGAGTGCGGCTACCACAAACGATATTTCCATTATCGTCTACCCAGATAGAGGCCGACGTGCCATCTAATTTAACTTGTAAAATTACGTCCCTTCCAACGAAATTTTGAACTTCCTTCCTAGTAGACCTCTCCAAATGTACATACTTGTTGAAGTGTGCCATCTTTTACCCCTTTCAATAAATTTGAAATAGTTTCTTCATTTATATCATCATAATGTGTATATGGAATTCTAATAAGCGTTATATTATTTTCAATACAATAACTATTCTTAATAGAGTCTTTATATTTTGTATCAGCTAATCTTTCTTCTGTTTGCCAACCAGTAACTTTATAATGTTGCTTACCATCATATTCTATACAAGTATTATACTCAGGCAAGTAAAAATCAAATCTATGATAACGATTATGTTCAGTAATAAAATCTTCAAAAGTTTTTTGTTCTTCAAATTTTATTTTTAACAAAGTTAATATCTGTTTTAATTTTACTTCTCCTTTTGAATTAGAGCATCCACAGGATATAGTATGACCTTGTCTTAAAGACTTACCAACTACATCTTTTTCTCCACCACATTCACAAACACAATACCAAATAGCTCTATTCTCAGAAGTGCTATAAGGAAGACAATATTGAACAGTAAGTTTTCCAAATTTTTGTCCAGTTAAATCTTTAAATGTATTATTCCTAGAAGTTACATCGTGTAAGCAACCACAGGATTTAATTAATCCTTTGCCAACGCCGCTAATGTCTCCAGTAAATTCTTTTCCACAAAGCGGGCAAATAAAAATTCCATTTTCACTATCTAAACGTTGCTTAAAAAATACGTTGTTATCTCCTATAACATTTCCCTCAACGTATTTAATTCTTTTTGGTTGAACGATTGGTGCCTTATAACCAATTTTTCTAAAAACAATTCTAACATAATCAATTGTACAACCAATGGACTCTTGGCACTCAAATGTGGTACAATTAGGATGTTGTTTTACATAATCAATAATTTGTTCCTTTACTGTCTTCATCTTATTTTCTTTCGTAACTATATTATACACAAAATTTTGGCCGCACGCAAGAACTTTTTTCTTCTCTTTTTCCTGTTTCTTTTTACTACTTTGCGTAGCAAAGTAGTTTATTTTTCTTTAATCCTTTTCTCTTCTTTTAGTAGAAATTACTGTGCGTAGCACAGGAATTTCTTTATAATAAAATCTTTTATATATAAAACAATTATATAATATCTCTTATATATATAAAAGTCAATATATACTTATAAACTATTTTATATAAACTAATGTAATCTAATATATAAACTAATTTAATTACATCATAAACTAATATAAATTATATTATATATATTTAAGGGGTAAACCCCTTAACAACCCAGTTAAAAAGTATAATGATTTTTAAATCTTTTGTCAAGAAAAAATTTTTACTAAAATTATCTCTAAAAAAATATTGACAAATATCATAGTTATAATTTATAATATAGCCAACACATAAAAGAAAGGATATTACATGGAACCAATTACAGCAGAGCAAGCACGTGAAATGCGAAATGACGCATTAAAAAAGAAGAAAGAAGAGCGATTTAATAAAGCTAAAACATACGATTATTTTACAATTGTAATGGAAGACATTGAAGCAGCTGCAAATGACGGTAAGAATAGTGTAGACTTCTTCCCGCATAAGTCTGATTTTTATGATGAAATTATTCAAAGTGGCAAAATCGTTCCAGCAAATGAAAAAGACTTTACCAACCAAGAGAAAGAAGTTTTTTATGCTATTGAAGAGTCTCTTGGTTATAAGGTAGTATATAATTCAAACTATCAAGCTACATTTTTCCGTGGCATTGACCGCATTGACATTACTATCAGTAAGTGTTCTATCTATTGGTAGGCTAAAATGAAGCATACGCTAATTTTAATGTGCGGCGTAACGCAGAGTGGCAAGTCTGTATTTGCAAAGTCAATTCAAGATTCGCATGAAGATTGCATGACAATCAAAAGAGACAATTGCCGCATGTATAATTCAGAAGATGCTGATACTGTTGATAAGCGTTTCTACAATGCAGTTAATATTGCTTTAAAATCACATCGTTATGTTGTGGCGAATGACCGCAATATCAATCTTGCAGAGCGCGATAAGTTTTTCAACAATGTAAATTGCAATGGTTGCGAAATTGTTTGTGTTTGGGTAGAGACTCCAAAAAATGTAGCTGTTGAACGTAATAAGAATCGTGATAAATACCATCGTATCAGCGAAAAAGAAATTGATGAAATGTATAGGTACAAAGTCTCACCGCAAGATGATGAGCCGTTTGACAAAATTGTATTTATTTCAGAGCATCAAAATTACGCTATCGATACAAGCAATATGAAAATCTTGCCAATCATTGACCAACTAAAAGCAATTTAATTTACAATTGAATATTGAAGTAAACTACGATGAAAGGTTATAATGTTTAAAATTCTTATTTTTATTATTGGTGTAATCATTACGGTTGTAGGAATTGCCATGTGTCTATCTTTCTTCAAAGAAGATGAACACGAAGAGCGTATTCCGCTAGGACTTAGAACAATAGTTATCGTGATTGGTCTAGTTGCTATTGGTCTTAGCAGTATCTATTCTCAAGACGTTGGTGAGGTAGTTGTTCTTCGTTCTCTTGGTGGTAATCTAGCTGGGTCTACTACAGATGCAGGCTTTCATTTTACTGCTCCTTGGAATGATGTAATTACATTTGATACGCGCAATAACCTAATTAACTTTTATGGAGATAATACTGAATACTTCTATGATGGTGGTTCTGCGGAAGGTCCTTGCGTAACTATAAACGATAAGTCAGGGTCTTCAAGTGACGTAGACATCCAAGTTAACTATAGTCTTGACCCAAAGACAGCTGAGTATCTTTACACTGAATATGGCACCCAAGAGAATTTCACCAAGAATTACGCAGCTAATGACCTGCGTTCTGTTGCGCGTGAAGTTTCTGGTCAATTCGATACTATCACAATGTTAACTGACCGCGCGCAATATACTAAGGCTGTTCAAAAGGCTCTTGAAAAGAAGTGGTCTAAGATTGGTCTTACCGTTGAGCAGGTAAGCGTTCAGGATATTTCTTATGCTAAGTCTATTACAGACGCTTACGCTGATTCTCAGGCCGCAGAAGTAGAGAAAGCTAAGGCTCAGAATCAGCAGGAGACTGCAAAGATTAAGGGTGAGACTAAGGTTATTGAAGCTACTAAAGAAGCAGAAGCAAACCGTGTTCTTAACGAATCTCTAACTGATAATGTTCTAACCCAAGAGTACATTGATGCTTTAAAAGAAATGTCAAAGAATGGTAATACTGTAGTTGTGCCGCAAGGGTCAACACCAGTAGTAAATACAAAATAATATAAATTAGTCCCAAAGTTTCTATTGACTTTGGGACTTTTTTGCTATATAATAGATTTAAATAAAATCCAAGAGAAAGAAGAATAATGGATATTGGGTCTATTACAATTATTTGTGTCACTTTTCTTGTGATTGCGGCAATTGCTGGAAAATGCTATATGGAACATATAGCTCTAGAGACTAGAAAGATTCGAGCTAAAGCAAGTCCGCAACAGAAAAATATTGACAATGTTCCATATACCTGCGATAATATTTGGAAGAAGAAGTAATGATTTGTTTTACTATTGGTTTCTTTTTCGGTTACACTGTAGCATGTCTCATGTTTAATTTTAGGGAGTAGTAATGGCAGATTGTCTATTTGTACTATATGTATTTTTTGTATGCGGCTATTCATATGTTGCATTTGCTGCACGTTTTGAAAAGTTTCGTTTTGAAATCTATAAGGCATTTCTTGAAATATTTTAATTGACTTTTGACTTTATATATAATATAATATAAGTATAAAGTCAATAGACTCCTTGGCAGAAAAGTTATGCAGCGGTCTGCAAAGCCGTTTAAGCTGGAGCGTTACCAGCAGGAGTCTCTTGATTTTATATTTGAAAGGAACAATTATGCGTGATGTAAATCGAATCTATGATATTCTTGTAAAGTTTCAAGACCTATGGGAGCAATATCCTGACCAGCGTTTTGGACAGATTATCTCTAATTATCTTGTAAATGACAAGGAAGATATTTTCTATATTGAAGATGATGAACTGTCCCAGCGCCTTACTGACCAACTTTCATTGATTGAGTGGTAATATGAATGTTTATTGTTTATTGGCATCTATGACTGACGAATTAAAAGAAAATGTATATGTCCAATTTGCGTTGTATGATATTCCTGATATGCGAACTGAATCAGTTCCAGTAAAAGAATGGCTGGCTGAAAAGCATGAGGAAATTTTAAATGCAGATGTAATTAAATTTGCTATTGAATCTGATAAAAATTATGGTTATTTAATATTTACTATCTTTATTACTATGTAAAGGACGTTATGATTACTCAGTATGGCTACAGCACAGAATTCTGTGAGACAGCAAAGCGTAATGTGATTGACGCATATAAGCAGTGGACTGACGAAGAAATTAAAGCTGACCTACAAAAAAATAGACTTCCAATTGTTTCTATTTTTATGAATGTAGGATACAATATCAATATTGCCAGCGGTATTCGTGCGCATAATGCGTTTCTTGGAAAAGAAGTCTATATCGTTGGCCGCAAGAAGTGGGATAGGCGTGGCTCAATTAGTACTCATAGATATGAAACTGTATATCATGCTGATGATTTTGATGAAGTTCTTGAGATTCTTCATCCTCTTGGATATACTATCTTTGCTGTAGATAATATTCCAGAATATAATCCGCAGAATATTTATGATGCGGATATTCCAATGAAATCTGCATTTGTATATGGAAATGAGTGTGATGGGCTACCAAAAGAAATCATTGACAAATGCGATGAAATGATTTATATTCGTCAATATGGCTCTTGCCGCTCATTAAATGTTGCGCAGTCTGCGGCATGTTGTTTAATGGAATACTCTCGACGTTATAGGATGAAAGGTTAATATGCGTTATTGCAAAATTCAAGCTATTGTAAATGATATTCCATATACTCTATATGGACAATTTGATAATCTTATTTCATATGATGAAATTGAATATTATATCTCCGAAGCGATTGACTTTAACATCGAAGATGATGAAGAAGAACTTGACTTTGAAGTTATGTTGATGGACGATTTTGGCCCAGAGTTTAAATGCGAGGACATGTCCTTAAACGATTGGCTCAATACTGTCATTTGTGATTACAAGCATGTGCGTCCTATCCTTCAAATCTATGTTTTAGGAAACCTCATGGATAACATGGTTTCTATATATCGTTCATATGAGGAAGATATTAGTAAAACTCCACAGTATCTTTATCTTAGCGGTGAAGTAAGCAAAGAAGAAGGTCGCAAATATTCTGCTGCATATGTCGTAGCGACAGACAAACAACGCGTTGAAGTGATTGAGGAGGGATGGAAAGACATGCTCGGTCGCATTAAGCGTGACGGTAATATGGGTGGCGTGTATATTAAGACAGGTATCTTTACTGTATTCGATGTGCCGCAAGAGGACTATGAGCGATATAAGAAGAATACGGAACTAGTATTAGATTAAAGGTGGGATTCTATTGAACAACAGTATCCAAGTTAACGTGTCTATTCCTCGTGGTATTGATGCCGTCAATGTGTTAGGCCCATCAGACAGATATGTTAAGGCCATTAAAGAGCAAATTGACGATACGCTGCGTGTTAATCTTGGACGCTCTAAGGAAGAAAATAATATTGTAATTTTCGGCAAGGATAAATCTGTCCATCAAGCCCAAGAGGTATTTGAAAAGCTGATTGAAATTGCCTGTTCAAAAGACGAAATCAGTACAGATGAAGTGCGACTTCTTGCAAAGCAAAGCGCAGATGGCGGCATCTTTGATAACTCTGATTCTTCTACTACTATTCTTAAATATGGAAAGAAAGAAATCAAAGTCCGCACAGAAGGTCAACTTGAATATCTGAATAGTATGCGGCGCAACGCTATTACTATTTGTATTGGGGCAGCTGGCACCTCCAAGACTTTCACAGCAGTATGTTACGCTCTATCCCAGCTTATTAGTAAGAATGTAGATACAATTATCATTTCTCGTCCAATGGTTTCAGCAAAAGGTGAAGCTGATTTAGGCGCACTACCAGGCACTGCTGATGAAAAGTTTTCTCTATATGCGCTTCCTATGATGGATGTATTTGAACGAGTTCTCGGGCGTGAAAAACTTGATTCATATATTGAAAAAGGTAAAATCAAAATGCTACCGCTAGGATATATGCGCGGATGTTCTCTATATAAAACTTTCCTTCTCGTGGATGAAGCAGAGAATATGAATCCAATTCTAGGAAAGCTCGCAGTCACACGTCTGGGTGAAGATTCTAAGATTGTTCTATGCGGTGATTTGGTTCAGCAAGATTCCAAAGGCGAAAGCGGTCTTGAATATCTTGCCAATAGTCTGAAAGATGTATCTGGTATCGGCGTTGTCCGCATGACAGAAGCAGATGTTGTAAGGCACGCTCTTATCACTAAAATGTTAAATGCTTTTGCCGCATACGATGAAAAATAATTATTGATTTTTGAATTATTTTATTCTATAATATATTTAGTTTAAGAAAGGATGCGGTCATATGAATTGGAATGATTTATCACCAGAAGCAAAAATCTATATTGAGTTAAGCCCTGTAGAGTTTGCAAAAACTTCTATGGCCGCTTCTATCTCTCTATTGGAGAATGCCAAGAGCACTAAAGAGTATGAGCGTATTATCTCTAATTGTGTAAACTTGCTTACACTATGCGGCAAGTCGATTGGTTATCATCCTAATTTTACTTTGGTGAAATAAAGTTCTTGACGCTGGATACATCTTATGATATTATATATAATATAAGATGTGAAAGGGTTTAATAAATGGCTGAGTTTAGTAAGCATGATATGAAGATGTTCGATTTGGCGCGAAAGGCGGCACTGGAATCTACATATGAACCTTTCAAACTCGGGGCAGTAATCTCATACAAGGGACGTGTTCTTGCTACTGGTCATAATAGTCGCAAGACTAATCCTTTGCAGAAAAAGTATAATCGCAAATATAGGACTTTCAAGTATAATGGAAAGCCTATTCATGATTATTTGCACGCTGAAATGGATTGTTTGCTAAATATTCCAAAGTGTATTGATATAAATATCAATTATAGTAAAGCAAACATCTATATTTATCGTATCTCTCCCGGCAAGCCACTTCTTATGGGCAGAAGTTTTCCTTGTGCCGCATGTCTTAATGCTTTGCGAGACAAGGGAATTCGTCATATCTATTATACTGATGATAATGGTCTTGCTTTTCAAGAACTTTACTAAGGTGATAACATGTTTATTATAATTATTGGCATTATTTCTATTTTTCTTTTTTCTGTATACGCATATTACTATGGAAAGCGGTTTAAGTAATGCACTGTATTATTGTTCCTGATAAGGAAATGAACGCTTATATTGCAAAGCTCAATCCAAACTTTACTTTTGTATGGTGCGAGCAATATACTACTATTGTAGATTTTGTAAATGGCAAGCGTTATCCTGAGCGTGATGTATATGACGCAATTGTTCCGCATTTTATTCGTGTATACGGCGATGATGAAGCTAAGAATATTGTTAGTAAAGCTATTCTTTATGACAATCTAACAGAAGCAACTCAGATTTATCACGACACTAGCCGCAAAGTCTATATCATCACTTATTAGACAAGTCCTAGACAATCTGTTTGACGGGCTATTAGCTCAAATGGACAGAGCAAAAGACTTCTAATCTTTAGGTTACAGATTCAAGTTCTGTATAGCCCACCAGACAGATTGTCAGACTTGTATTAAACAGCATTTTTCTTTGAAAGGATTTATTGTGAAAATTCGTGACTGGGACGAACTTGAGTATAGCGATGATGATACTTTTGAAAAGTTTTCCCACAAAGCAAAGCTAATTCGTAAGCGTAAAGACGATATTTACAAGGCAAAGCGTAAGGAAAAGTTAGAGCGCCTAGAATTTGAAGAAAATGCTACTAAGGGAGAGAACTAGTTCCTCTCCCTTTTTTTGTAGAAAAAAATATTTGCCGCACACTTATATATATGATATAATATTATTAAACCAAGAGAGAGGAAGATAAATGAACGAAGTCGATATGCTGCGTAATAGCTCGCTTGTGCGAGAAGCATCTTGCCAATGGAATCTCTTCTTTTAATTTCTCTAACAAGTGCTTTTTCAAGAAGGAGTGGGATTCTGTTTCGATTCGTAGTCGAGGACTTTTCGTGGATTGTGATAATAATAAGGTTGTTGCACGTTCGTACAATAAGTTCTTCAACATCGGAGAGCGTCCCGAGACTGAAATGGATAGCCTGCGCGAAAACCTTGTATTCCCCGTGTGCGCATATATCAAGTCGAACGGGTTTCTTGCTATGATTTCTGCCGACCCGACCGATGACGGCAAGCTGTTCATCGCATCCAAGAGCACAAATGAGGGAGATTTCGCAGGATATATCCGTGACGTTTTGGATAAGACGTTGACCACTGCACAGCAGGCAGAGTTTGCGGAATATCTTCGTAAGAATGACTGCACTGCTGTCTTCGAGTGCATTGACCCTATCCATGACCCGCACATTGTAGAGTATACTCATTCTCACCTTGTTCTTCTGGACTTGGTGTATAATGATTTTGACTACAGCCATGCAGAGTATAATACTTTAATGGATGTTGCTGGACATTTTGGGTTCTATTTAAAGGTTCTTATTGAAACCATTGCTAACTGGCATGAGTTTGAGGATTTCATTGAGCGCTGGTCTATTCGTGAATGCATCGAGGGATTTGTTTTTGAGGACGCAAATGGATTCATGGTGAAGTATAAGACTCCTTGGTATAAGAACTGGAAGCAGGCTCGTGGAGTTTTGCAGCAGGTTTGGATTGGACGTGATATTGATACCATCAAGAATATCAAGACCAAGCTGGCATTTGAGCCTCGTCTCATGGATGTAATCCCTGAGTTCGTGGAAGAGTGCCGCGAGCAAGGTCGAGGAACTTGCCCTTCTGTAATCGAGTTGCGCAACTGGTTTGAAAATTAATCTTGACGATTGTATATATCATATGCTATAATTATGACATAGCCAAGAGAGAGGAAAAGATATGATGGCTTCTTACAATACCGCTATTCTGCATCTTGCAAACTATTATCTTGAGCATTACGATGATATTTCTGGGTATTATCTTGATGGTGCAATTGATATGATTCACAACATCTACGGCGTGCGCGTAGAGCGAGTTTCAGCAGATATGTATAAGATTGCCGGCATTTTGATGGAGGACTAACAATGCTGCACATGGACAATTCTGTGGGTAATCCCATGATTCTTCTGGCTTCTGAGGAAGAGATGGAGCAGAAGGTTGATGCTGTAATCCAGACTATTGAAACTGAATATGATGGACATGCTTCTGCCGATATTGTCTATGACCTCTTGGATGACTATGAGGTTGAGACTTCCGATTTGCCGCAATGGCTATGGAATCGTTTGGCCGCATATCTTTAATGATTTTTAGGGTGATTGTCTCTTGACAATTGCCCTTTTTTGTTATATAATATAAAATAAGTTATTATGAAAGGATGATATATGATTAAATTGGCAATTCCATTTCAATTGAATGGCGAATTGAACGATGAAGTCAAAGAGTTTAACATTCTCTTTTACAAATCTCGAAATTCAATTGAAGACCTTATTGACTTTGTGCAGGAGTATGAGGATACTCGTATCAATCTTGAATTCCCAGAAGGTATCCATATTCCTACAGTTAAGTCAATTAACAAGGTATCAGACAAGATTTATATTCGTGTAGCGCCAACAGATATTACAAAAGCAGCAGAGCTGAAAGAGAACTCATATAAGTTTTTCTTCAATCAAGATATGAAGGTTCCAACTTATTCTTGTCTTGAATCTTTTATCAATCTTGGTGTATCTGATGTATATATTGCCGATGATTTATGTTATAATCTAAAGAATGTTCATGATATTTGCCAAGAGAATAACGTTCAAATGCGGCTAATTTTAAATCAGGTGCCGTCAATGACACTTGACCGTGGCATCAATCCAAAGGCTCCAATTTTCATGCCAAAAGATATGGATATTATCAATCCATACTTTGATGTTTTTGAATTTGAATGCGGCCTGCCGTATGACTGGGCGAAGTTCGATGTTCTATATCGCGCATGGTTCATCAACAAGTATTGGCATGGTCAAATGAGCGAAATCAATGAAGATGTAGATATGGATTTTCATTGTGACGCAATTCATCCAAGTTTCACCGCAAGTAAAATTGATTGCGAACGCCGTTGCTGCAAGCGCCTGTCTAATCATTGTAATAAATGTGAAGATTTTCTGTCTCTTGGCGAAGTTTTAAAGAAAAAGCAAATCCGTTTTACAAATTAACTAATTGGGCAAATGATTATAATCTTTTGCCCACATTTTTTATATATTTTTAAGCAATCGTCTTGTCGTATAGGAATAGAAAGAGGAATTATCCGAATGAAATTCATTAAAAACAAAACGAAAGCATTGGCTATGTGCCTATCCGTAGTGGCACTCGCTGGCGTGACAAATGCTTTTTGTGTGAACGAAGCAAATGCAATCATCGTTAATGACGAAATTACAAATGCGGCAGTCCGCACAACTACACTTGATGCTATGATTCCATATAAGGAAGATGGGTATGATAACGCTCAGACATGGCTAGTGGATAAATGTAACATGAAAAACTCACAACATGAGGATGTTATATATATTATTCAAAATTACGGAGACTATCTTGAACAGAATGAAATTCTAGAGATTCAAGATATTATGGAGAAGCAATCTGTTTGTGATACTATCACCGAGCTAAAACAATATAAGGCTAGACTTGATAGCTGGAAACAATATGGCGCAGATAAGAAACAGAAAGCACTCCAAGAGAAGAAAGAAGCGGAAGAACGTGCGGCTCAAGAAGCTGCTGCACTAGCAAGCTACCAGAATCAGCAATATAACTCATATAGCGCACCAAGCTATTCATATGCTGATTACTCTTGGAATGGTTCAGCACGTGACTTCATCGTTTCTAAAGAAAGTGGCGGTAATTATGGTGCTACCAATGGGCGCTATTATGGCGCTTATCAACTTGATATTTCTTATTTGAATGGAGATTTATCTCAGGAAAATCAAGACAGAGCTGCAGAGCAATACGTGTCAAATAGATATGGTAGCTGGGAAAATGCGGCTGCACACTGGCAGTCTCATGGTTGGTACTAAAATGTTTTCAATAAAATAGTTGACTTCGATAAAAATATTTGTTATAATATTAACGAAGTTAAAGGAACAAAAGAATTAAAAGGAGAATGTTAAATGGCAAAATCTTATGGTCTAAACTTTAATCTAGCTATGACAACGAATGAGGACGGAGTTGTAGACCTTGGCGTACATGTAACTGATTCTGACGGTCTTGACCTAGACTATAAAGCTAGCGGCAAAGACGCTATGAAGGTTATTAATGACATAACTGGGACTCTTACGCGCGAGCTTATGACTGTATCCAATGGCCGCAAGCAGAAGAAGGATAAGGAGAAGGCAGAAAAGCTCAAGAAGGAGCGCGAAGAGCGTGCGGCTAAGCTGGCTGACCTAAAGTCTCAGGCTGAGGAAATCAAGAAGCAGATTGAGGAAATCGAAAAGGATACTAAGGATACAAAGACTGTCCGCACAAGCCGTCCTTCCTATGAGTCTCTTCTTGACCAAGATTCCGCTCGTCTTCTAAAGCTATTTGGTTAAAAAAAGTTCTTGCCAAGAGGTTTAAGAAGTTATATAATATAGTTAAAGAAAGAGAGAGGAAGGTATCATGGATTTGTTTGTCAAAGATAAATATTACAACATTGACTCGAAGCGCGACTTGGACGTTTGCTTGAAAGAGAACGGCTTCAATTATGATGAACTTGAAAATATGATACTTTCCTATCATGCGGCAGACTATGTGCATGGTGTTGAAGGTCTGTTTGGCGATGATTTGTACGAGATACAGAACGCTATCAACTCTGAGTTGAGTGACCTTAATGATGAAATTAACAACCTTAATGCTCGCTCGTGCAAGGGTAATACCCGAGCGGACATTGCAAATCGACTTAGTGATATTTACGCCAATATTATGGACTTGAATTGTGCCTGTCAGGTATATGACAGGGACACGTTGTAAGGAGCTTTTTATGGGACAAGATATTCATGTTTATCTCGCTAGGAAGACTAGCGAATATGCGCAGAATGGATGCGAAAAATATTATCCAATAGAGCTATTCTATAAGTATGATAGTGATGGCATTGTGTATGAATATGCTGAGCCATATAATAGCCGTAATTATGAGCTGTTTTCTTGGCTCATGGACGGCAATGGTCGTGTAGATGTAGACGAAGTTAACCATCCTATCGGTAAGTATTTTGAGTATGATGACCTTGTGCCGCAAAAGATTCTCAAAGAGTGGGAAGACTGGGAAAATAGCGGTGCATATGGATATAATGTGGTAATGCTCTCTGATATTATTGACCATTATAATATGATTGACTCTCATAAGTATGCAGTTAATGATATGCTTGGAAGTCACTCCTCTAACAATGAGCTTAAAGAAAGCGTTGGCGATTTTATCGAAGATATTAAGCATTATTGTAGCATTGAAGGAGCATATTATCTAACTCCGCAGGATATTCTTGTTGTCTATTGGTTTGACAGCTAAAAAAAGTTCTTGACAGACGTTATATCAATATGATATAATAACTTTAGTTACAAGATAAAAGTTCTGGGCAAAAAGTTATAATTTTTGTTGCGCAACTTTTATATTGTAACAGTGGTGTTAGAGCCTGCAAGATTTCTAGAGTATTGCAGGCTCATTTTTCTTTTAACATTCTGAGCTGCCGTAGCTCAATTGGCAGAGCAGCTGATTTGTAATCAGCAGGTTGTAGATTCGATTTCTATCGGCAGCTCAGAGTGCTAATCTTAGACACTCTCCAAGTGATTATAGTAGACCGAACTTTGAACTCGCCTGTACTACCCCAAGTCAATTCAGCGGTTCGGGCAGTCGCTATATAAATTTGCCCACTTTTGGCTCTTCTTCTAACGGAATAGGAAAGTGCGCTCTGACCGCATTAATGAAAGTTCGAGTCTTTCAGAGCCAGCCTGATTAAAAAAATTACTTGACAAATGCCGAGTAATTTTATATAATATAGTTAACAAAT
>UMJE01008018.1_pt1 | contig 55233 bp, 43 predicted proteins | sample 1965971 | NCBI WGS metagenome assembly UMJE01 (sample SAMEA4836143, study PRJEB28245) | human gut metagenome | biome: gut microbiome; material: fecal sample | place: Denmark | collected 2008 | reverse complement strand
ATTTACAACGGGCGGCAGCGTATAATAAACACTATAATAGATGTAATCATTTTATGGACAAAAAACGGTAATCCCATTTGCCGCATACTTAAATATAATATACATAGAAAAATTTTTAAAATATTTAAAATTTTTCCTTGACAAACTTGCACTTCATATTTTTTTGTGGTATAATATAGATGCAATAAAACCAATAGAGAAGGAGAAGTAAATATATGGCACTTGATTACACATTGAAGACACAAGAAGAACGACTTAAATGTGTGCGGGAAACCATTGAAACCACTTCTCAAGAGAATCTAGATGCAAATTACCTGCGTGTGATGACAGATTATCTGCTCTTTGCCGCAGACAGAAATCAAACCAAAAAGGAAAAGAAAAAAGAACGTAGTATTATTACAAAGAATAGAGAAGCAACAGTAAACAAACGACAGATTTCTTTTGAGGAAATGGTTGAGAATATGGAGAATGGCGAGGATGGCATCTATGCGCTCGTCAACAACGATAAGAATCAAATCCTAGATAACAAGGATACTATTTCAGAAGATGACTTAGAGAATATCCCAGGTATGCGGGAATTCGATTCTATCATCACATCACTAAAACGTCAATTTCTTTCTGCTACTGGTAAGCAACGTTATTACTTGAAAAAGCAGATTATCGAAACATACCAGCAAATGTATTTACTAAAGCAATCAGTCAAGGGATGGCCAGCAAAGTCAAAGGTTTCATCGCAGTTAAAGAATATGGCGCATATGGACTTATCTGAGAAGATTTATTTCGACTCGCGTGGGTATCCTGTATCCGATGGAGTCATCTCATTATTCAATCCAGTTCACATTTCATTCTTACTAACATATTATTCTTCCATAAAGCAGGAATGTTATACTGACCTCAATTGCGATATGCACTGGGAACTTTTAGACCTTGAGAATTTAATTGAACAAACATTTAAATCTAAAGACCAGACAACATCTATGCTGTATGACCTTTTGGTATGGAAGATTGATGGAAAATCAAATGATGAGATATGCGGCATGATGGAAGCTGAATATGGTGTTTCACATACTGCGCAATATTTCTCAACGCTGTGGCGCAAGAAGATTCCAAAGATGATTGCGGAACAAGCTCAAAAGAATTATGTTATGTGGTATTACACAAATGTGGAATATGGACAATGGAAAAAATGCGGCAAATGCGGAAAGACCAAGTTGGCACATCCTTTGTTCTTCTCAAAGAATAATTCAGCGAAAGATGGCTTCTATTCTACCTGCCGCGAGTGCCGCAAATCTAAAAAGAAATAATATTTATTGACCCACTTATTCCTTCTCTTGGATGGAGTGGGTTTCTTGTATAGAAAGGAGATTTATGGCAGACGTACCTATGAAAACATGCGCGAAATGCGGCAAGACTAAAAAGGAAACTGACTTCTATAAGATACCTAATACAGATGAAAGATGCGACCTTTGCAAGACTTGCCTGACGATGTATATTGATAATCGCCGTCCAGATACATTTAAATGGATTTTAAAGAAGATGGACGTTCCGTATGTTGAGAAGAAATGGGTTGAACTAGCAAATAAAAGCTATATGAAAAATCCAGCCACTTTTGGACCCATGTCAGTTATCGGCACATATCTTCGTACTATGAATATGGAGCAATATAAGAATTTGACGTATGCGGATTCTGAGCGAATTAACAATGAAAAATTCCAACAGGCTAAAAAAGAGCAACAGAACATCAAAGGCACCTCATATGACGAAGAGCTTGAAAATAGACTTCTAGAAAAACTTGAAGCTGGCGAGATTTCACAAGCTGAATATAATACCATGAGTCGCAAAAGTGTATTAGACCGTATTAATGAAAAAGTGCGACAAGGCGAAGAAGAGATTGCCAGCAATCCCGATAGCGTATTGGATAATAAGGAACTTGAGGTTCCAGAAAACACAGTTGATGCAGAAGAAATCAAAAAGAATGAAGATGTTATTAGTGCGGCCAAAGATGTTGAACAAGAATTTTTAGCCAAGAAAGCTGAAAAGGAAAAGAAAAAAGAAAAACCAAAAGAAACAGAAGAGCCTGAGCCGCAAGTGCTTGACCTAATACCTGATGTTGCTTCTTCTCTTGGTGTAAACCCAGTAGAAAATATCAATAGTGCGCCGTTAGATATTGCTGGTGAAATGCAAAACGATTTTATTCCAGATGTTGCGCGCATTGACGAAGCTAAGATTACAGAGAGCCTTACAGAAGATGATATTAAATATCTATCTCTTAAATGGGGTCTTCTATATAAACCATCTGAGTGGGTTAAGATGGAAGAGCTATATCAGAAGTATGCGGCAGATTATGAGTTATCTACAGACCGTGAACAGGTATTGAAGAATATCTGTAAGACAGATTTAAAGATGAATCAAGCTCTAGACGTAGGCGACATTAAGACCTTTAAAGACCTACAGGGTGCCAATGACATGCTGCGCAAGTCGGGGAAGTTCACAGATAGTCAGAAGCAAGAAGAGAAGAAGAGAGATATTGACTCTATTGGTGAACTAGTTGCGTTCGTAGAGTCCAAGGGTGGAATTATCCCAAGAAAAGATGACCCAATCAATGTTCCGCAAGATAAGATTGATTTTATCATCAATGATATGAAGAACTATACAGACAACCTAGTTAAGAACGAGCTTGGTCTAGGAAATCTTATTGAATCTTATATTAAGAAACTTGAAGAGAATAAGACCAAGAGTGTAGATGAAATTATCGCAGAGGGCATCAAGACCGATGAAGATAATGCGGTCACTGATGAAGAAGCTGCGGACTTCCAGCAGTTCCAGATTGAGGAACGTGAGGAAGAAGCTAAGAGATTGGCAGAGCAATATGGCGCTGAGTAATTTATTGAAGATTGCGGCACATGATAAGAAAAGCATTGCCGAGATTGACCCAAAGAAGATTGAAGATAATCTAGACAAATATCAACGTATTATTGCCTATTGGCGTATGTATCCAGATAAGTTTGTAGATTATATGGCTTCACTCAATCCGAATAATAAATTTCAATTTTATCCAACTCAGCGTATGATTCTCCGCATCAATATGCGGTATAGGACTGTTTATGAAGTATTTAGTCGAGGATTTTCTAAATCTTTTATGGCTGTTTTGTCTCTCATGGTAAAGGCAATTCTTTATCCTGGTTCAACTTTGATTACAGTAGCAGATGCAAAAGGACGAATTGATTGTCCTGCTTGGTAGTGATACCTTGAAAAACTAACTTTTTGAACTGCTGGGACACCATTTATTGGCAATCAGCATCTAATTTATAAGTTCAACGACTATCCTAAAAGGAGTAGCCGCCTGTTCGGCGAAGCGGAAAGTTTCTCTTTGGAGAAAATGATATAGTCTATAATTTTATGAATCAGCTATGATTCTGCAATCAAAGATGCAAGAGATATGCAAGTTAATTCCCGGACTTGCTAGAGAAATTGTTTGGGACACACGAGGGACTTTGGCAAAGACAAGTCAATCGAAAGACGAAGTAACGTACTCGTTTCGCAACGGAAGTACGATTAAGAACGTAAGCATGACTTCTGGTTCTCGTGGTTTCCGTGCTCAAGCCGTACTTACAGAAGAGGTTGCGACAATTACGGACCAACAAAAGTACGAAGAAATCATTGCGCCTATGCTTGTAATTTCTAGAAAAGTAAATGGTAAAGTAGACCCAGACGAGACACTGAACCAGAACGACATCTATGTCACAAGCGCCGGATTTAAAGGTACTTATGCTTACGACAAGTTAATCGACGCGCTGTGTCGTATGGTATCCAGTAATGGATATGATGCTTTCATCTTAGGAGGAGACTGGCGCGTAAAAATTACTGGTGCGCGCCTAAAATAATTTGAACTCTTTGACTAAGAGGGTGGCTTAATGCCGCTAACGGTGAATAGAAAAAACTTGACACCGTGCTAAACTTATGATATTATAAATATAAGTAAGTGTAGAGACTATTGGTGATGAATGTAGCCAAGTACGATAGATTTAGTCACTATTGGAAGTGAATTACTCATAGGAGTTGAAAAATGTATAAAGATATTATTTATAAAGGTGAATCAACAAATTATAAAGTAGATGAAAATGGTAACGTTTTAAGTCTATTTAGTAATAAAATTTTGAAACCAAAGTTAAAAAAGAATGGTTATCAAAAATATTGCTTATATATAAACAAAGAAAAAGTTAATTTATTAGCACATCGCATTGTTGCAACTGCTTTTATAGATAATCCAGATAATTTAGAAACAGTAAATCATATAGATGGTAATAAAACAAATAACTGCAAAGATAATTTAGAATGGTGTTCATATAGTGATAATGAAAAACATGCTTGGAAAAATAATTTAAATAATTCAGAATCTATGGATAAAGCTGTGCTTCAATATACTATGAATGGAACATTTGTTAAAGAATATAAAAGTTGTGCAGAAGCAGTTAGAGAAACAGGTATAAAACATGTACATTGTGCCGCCAAAGGTGCGAGAAAATCTGCTGGCGGCTATAAATGGACATTTAAATATGAACGGCCAATTAAAAACACTGGTAATAAAAAATCAGTCGTTCAATATGATTTATCTGGAAATATTATTGCTACATATGATAGTATTAGCGATGCTGCTAGAGCAACAGATATTAATCGAAAATGTATTAATGATTGTTGTAATAAGAAAATAAAAACTAGCGGTGGATACATTTGGAAATTCTTATCAGAAGAGATAGTCCAATAAATTTCAATTAAAATTGACCAGTAGTCGAAGGGTTACAGCCAGCGAATTACATTCAAGCCCAAGAGACAGGTAATTCGATGGACGAGATTGGCTTTGAACGAGAGTATAAACAAATTCTGTACTCTATAAATATTATGAATTGCTGGAAAATCTTATTTAAGACAATCAGCAGCCAACTTTTATAAAGATGGTTCAACGACTATTCCGTAAGGAAGTACGCCGCAAGTGCGGTGGAAGTGTAATACAACTATATTTTGAAAGGAAGTGTTGAACTATGATGAAACAAATCATTGTAGATAATCAAGTCACACCTTATTATATAACCGATGAAGGAAAATGTTTTAATTCCAAAACAAATAAATATTTAAAAGGACAAATTTCAAATTCTGGATATTTAAATTATAATATTTCTATTACACCATCTAACAAAAAGAGATTATATGCACATAGATTAGTTGCGCAGTTCTTTTTGAACGATGGAAAAGAAATAGTAAAAGGCTTTGAAGTTAATCACAAAGATTGTGACAAAATGAATAATACTGTTAATAATTTAGAGATTGTTACTTGTCAGCAAAATTCTCAACATGCTTGGGATAGTCATTGTCATACCAATATGAAAACAGTTTATATGTATGATAAAGATTTTAATTGTATAGGCACTTTTTATAATATTATAGAAGCAATGGCTGAGACGGGTGTGTCAAGAGGTAAGATTGTAACTAATGTTAATGCTAAACATCCGACATTAACATCGGAAGGACATTATTGGTCATATAATAGCAATCTTACTGAAAAAGATGTGATAAAATTGGAAAATACTGGTAAGCCCAAAGCAGTTATTCAATTTAGTTTAGATGGTGAATATATAGCAGAATATTCATCTTGCGGGGAAGCTAAAAGAATTGTTTTTCCAGAAATGAAACGTGGTACTGGACATATTTCAGAATGCTGTAGAGGAAAATTAAAACATTATAAAGGTTATATTTGGAAATATAAAGATGATATAGTCTAATCTATATAGTGATATATAGCAGAATACGTGTGCGGCTTAACGAACCGCATAGAATATAATTGGGAAGTGTTTGGAGTGGAACTTTAGACGGTGCTTTCTTCGATATGAATAAGTTTGACAAACACAGGGTAATCAATCTCGCCAAGAATGGATATGACAAGGGACAAAATAAAGACACATTCTACATTATGGGCGTAGATGTAGGTCGTCTTAACTGTCCGACAGAAATTGTAATCATTGAATCTTCTCCTGCAAGAACGACTGGAGTAAACGATAAGAAAATAGTTAATATATTTACTCTATCTGAATCGCATTTTGAATTTCAAGCTATTAAGATTAAGCAGCTCTTTAATGCGTTTAAGTGCGAAGCCATCGTTTTGGACGCGAACGGATTAGGCATTGGATTACTTGATTACTTAATTACAGACCAGAACGACCCAGAAACAGACGAGCTTCTTCCTAACATGGGTATTATCAATCTAGACGATATTCCTAATGAGCAAGACCGCAAGAACTATAAATCGTTCGAGAATGAGAATACAATCAAGAATGCGATTTGGATGATGAAAGCAAATGCTCCAATGAATACAGAGTTATATTCTTACACTCAGACGCAATTGCGCAATGGCAAGTTAAAATTCTTAATTGACTCTAATACTGCTAAGAATAAGCTATTGCAACAAGCGCAAGGAAAGAAAATGACTCCGTTACAGCGTCAAGATTATTTACGTCCATATGTTGCCACAGATATTTTGAAATCACAGATGGCAAATCTAGTACAAGACAATGAAGGCGCAAATATCATTCTGAAACAATCCAATAGAAAGATTCTAAAGGATAAAGTTTCTGCTCTAATCTATGGACTCTATTGGTGTAAACGCCAAGAGGATAGGCGAAACCGCCGCAATTCCAGAGATTTAAGTGGATTCATGTTCTTTACGAAGCACTAGTAGGGTGCGGCCCATGCGGTCGTACCCTATTTTTATGTAAAAATTTTTATAAAAGTTGGGCAAAACTGTATTATTTTATAGAGTGTAATTTTATATGGTATAGTAAGAAATTCCGAAAGGACAAACAATGCGTGATTCTATTGGTGAAATAAAAATATATGAAATACTAACAGACGCAGGTTTACCTTTTGAGGAAGAGTATGAATTTGAGGGACTTGTCGGCAAATCTGGCAGAAATCTTCGTTTTGATTTTTGCGTCTTTGACGATTGCGGCAATATTGACTTCCTTATAGAATACCAAGGCGAGCAGCATTATGTGCCTGTCGGTCGCTACGGTGGTGCTCGTGCCCTCAAATATCAAAAATATAACGATACGTTAAAAAGAAAATTTTGCTTGGAACATAATCTAAAATTAGTCACTATTCCTTATTATGATGAAGGAAGACTAAGTTATGATTATATTATGAAAGCAGCAGGATATTAGGAGGTGAGCTTTGGCTACCGTTAAAAATAAAAATGAACGAGATTGCCGCATTATTGCAAATGGCAATACACAGTCTGGTTCTTTAGCATTTAATAAAATTAAGGTAGGGAACAAAACTCTCTCCAATGACGTTGTTCTTGATATTGGTCAGGTTATTACAGACAAATATTCTCGCCGCAAGAAGTACACTAAAGAAGATGTACTAAAGGCTATTGAGCAGAATAATATGAACGAACAGCGTAAGATTTCTAATTATTTCTTTAAGACAAGCGGTATTTATAGCCGCCTGTGTCGTTATATGGCTTTCCTATTCAGATATGATTGGTTTATTACGCCAATGATATATGATGAAAAATTAAAACAAGATGGTAAATCTAAAAAGGTAGTCGAAGGTTGGTATAAATCAACGCGCTATCTTGAAAATTGCAATCTCAAAAAAGTATTTGGCGAGATTGCGCTAAAGGTTGTGCGCACAGGTGCCTATTATGGCGTGATTGTGCAGCAAAAGGACGCTTGTTTTATTCAAGAATTACCTATTTCCTATTGCCGCAGCCGTTATCAACTTAACGGTAATCCTGCGGTTGAATTTAATATGAAATATTTCGATGATGCTTTTTCCGATACTGCGTATCGTTTAAGAGTTCTAAAACTGTGGCCGAAGGAAGTCCAGAAGGCTTACCTTGCTTATAAGGATGGGAAGTTACCCATTGACTATGCTGGCGATACCAACGGCTGGTTTTTACTTGACCCATCGACAACAGTGAAATTTAATATCACGGGCGGTGACGCGCCACTGTTCATGAGTATTATTCCTAAGCTGTTGGATTTGGAAGACGCGCAGGATTTAGATAAGAAAAAGATGCTTCAACAGATTTTGAAGATTATTATCCAAAAGATGCCAATTGATAAGAACGGCGATTTAATCTTCGATGTTCAAGAAGCGCAACAACTCCACACTAATGCGGTTGCCATGCTTGGTGACGCTGTTGGAGTTGACGTGTTAACAACGTTCGCAGATGTTGACGTGGCAGACCTTTCTGATAAAGGTAATGTCTCTTCCGTAGACCAGCTTAATAAGGTTGAACGCTCTGTGTACAACGAAGCTGGTACTGGACAGAATCTTTTCAATGCAGATGGTAATCTTGCGTTGGAAAAATCCATTGCAAATGATGAAGCTACTATGTCTGACCTTATTTTACAATTTCAGGCATTTGCGGAACGTCTGTTGGCACCATTTAACAAGAACAGTAAGCGACTTTATTATCATGTCGATATTCTGCCAACGACTGTCTATAATTATAAAGACCTATCTAAACAGTATAAAGATATGACTTCTCTTGGATTCTCCAAGCTATTGCCGCAAGTTGCTCTTGGTCAATCTCAAAGTGCTGTACTTATGACCGCATACTTTGAGAATGATGTTATGTCTCTCAATGATGTTTTCGTTGCTCCTGCTCTATCTTCTACTATGAGTAATGGCGGCAATGGAGATTCTACAGCGAAGACAAAACAACAGCAGACTCCATCTTCGGGCAATAAGGGTGGTCGCCCTGAAAAGCCAGATTCCGAGAAGTCTGATAAAACAATCGCTAATATAGAAGCGGAAGGATAGAGCAATGTCTGATACTACTGATGATTTTGTAGGAACTGTACATGGCCGCCTTACCGTTATTGAAAAAACCGACAAGCGAAAAAAAGGCAGTGGATTATTATATAAATGCATGTGCTCTTGTGGTGAGCATAACATTGTTTATGCCACAAGAAGCGATTTAAATAGTAAAATAAAACCACGGATTTCTTGCGGCTGTATCCGAAAAGAGAAAATAGCTTTAGAGGGACAGAAGAAAAGTCGATATAAAATTGGCGATATTGTAGGCATATGGAAATTGCTAGAAAAAACAGATAAACGAGTTGATGGTAGAGTTGTTTGGAAGTGTCAATGTCAAGAATGTGGTTTCATTCGAGAGATTCCTACTTCTCAATTACGACCTTCTGGCGTTGTTGTATTATGCAAATGTAAAAAGAAGTTATCTCATGGGTCACATGGAGAAACAAAAATCATTGAGCTTCTTTCTGGAGCAGGTATTGATTTTGAGCAAGAATATAGTTTTTCTGATTTGACTAGTAATGGTAAAAAACTGCGTTTTGATTTTTATTTGCCAAAGCAAAATTATTTGATAGAGTTTGATGGAAGACAGCATTTCCCTAACAACCAAAATAAATATTGGTGTGGAAATGATACTTATGAGACAATTCACAATCGAGACATGATGAAAAATGAGTATTGCTTGTCTCATAATATACCATTGATTAGAATTCCTTATACACATTTATCTAAAATGACTTTATCAGATTTGCTTTTGGAAAACAATGAATTTATAGTAATGGAGGTGTAAGTTTGATACGTAATAAAAGTGTTCCAGTTGATACAATTGATAATGTGGAATTTGTGAATCTTACATCTTCTGATATAAGTCCGCAAGTTTCAAAATGCGAAATTAAAGTTATGTATCTTGGGAAAAATAGGAATGGTTCCTATATTGACAAAGATACTGCTTTAAAGATGTCAAAGACTATTAGATGTGTTCCAATCGTAGCCGCATACAATGAGAACAAAGAAGACTTTGGTGACCACGGTGAAGTTCTTCACATTGAAGATGGGGAAATAAAATTCTCTTGTAAGACCGTTCCATACGGTTTCGTTGCTCCAGATGCGGAGGTTTGGTTTCAGAAATTCGATGATACAAATGAATTTGGTGAAACTACTACCCGTGAATACCTGATGACTACTGGTTATCTGTGGACTGGACAGTATCCTGAATTGGATAAATGTATCAACGAAGGCCAAGGACAGTCAATGGAAATTGATGACGTTGATGGTCATTGGACTAAAGATAGCAACGATATTGAGTTTTTTATTATAAATGATGCAATCTTTACAAAACTTTGCATCTTGGGCGATGATGTAGAACCTTGTTTTGAGGGCGCATCTGTCACTAGCCCAGAAGTAAGCGAACACTTCTCTTACAACAAAGAATTTTCGCATACTTTATTTGCTATGATGAATGAATTAAAAAGTGCGTTGACAAAAGGAGGGTCTATGCCGAAAGAAAACGTTGAAAGCGTTGAGGTAGAACCTACTGCTACGGTTGAGGAAGAAGCTCCTGTGGTAGAAGAGTTTGCCGAAGACGTTGAGACAAACGAAGACGTTGAATCTAGCGAAGACTCCGCCGAAGAAACTTTTGCTGAGGAAGGCAAGAAGAAAGAAGATGATTCAGACGATTCAGATGATGAATCTGATGATTCTGATGATGATGATGAATATAAAAAGAAGCCCGGTAAAAAGTGTGAGCTTGAGAATCAGGTTTCTGAACTTTCTGAGCAGCTAAAAGAGCTTACTGATAAGTTTACAGCTCTCGAAGCAGAAGCAGAAGAGCTTCGTAAGTTTAAGGCAGAGCGCATTGATGCCGACAAGGATGCTATGATTGCTAAGTATCATATGCTCTCTGACGAAGACAAAGCGGAAATTATTGCTGATAAAGATAAATTCACTCTTAGCGAGATTGAAAGCAAGCTCGCTTTACTATATGTCCAGAAGAATGTTAATTTTGACGAAGAGGAAGAAATTGATTCTACACCTCTTACGACATTCTCTCTAGATGATGAAACTGTTGCGGAAGATGCTGACCCAATTCTATCTGCTCTCCGCGAAGCACAAAACTATTAATAGGAGGATTAAATGGCTCTACATGTAGACCGCGCTGACGCTAAGGTTCAGCTTACAGGCCACGACAATCATGCGGTTGTCGAGCCTAACCACCTCTCTGCTCCTCGCAGTGGTGGTGTTTATGGTCAGCTCCCCGCTGATGATTCAATTGAAATTCTTGAACAGGGTACTTTTGTAAAGTACGACTATGCCGCAGGTAAGGTTGACTTTACTGGCGAAGGTCCTTGGATGATGGTCTTCAATGAAGAAAAGCTCTATGACGAGTGCAAGCAGATGCACCGTGACTATGCCATGAAGAAGTCTGACTTCTATGATGGCGTTATGACACCTCGTGTTTTCCGCATGTATGCTGGTGACATTTTCACTACAAATAACGTCAAGGCTGACGATTATGACCTCGGTGACGTTCTCGTTCCCGGTACCAATGGTGTTCTAGAGAAGGGCGCTAAGGGTCAAGGTCTAGCCGTCAAGGTCGCTAAGCTCACCACCATGCCTGATGGTCAGCCCGGCCTTAAACTACAAGTCATTGCTGAATAAGAAAGGAGTAAGATAGATAATGGAACTAATGAAATTTGACGAACTTAAAAAGCTCGCTCGTGCCGCTACTAAGAATACTCCACTTACTTTTTCAGTAAATGGCAACGAGGAATCTTTTGACGTTGATACCGTTAACCGCACTCTTCGTGAACAGTTCAATCTACTTGCTGGCGATTATCGTCTCTTCCGTCGTAACGAGGTCGCTGTATACGAACTAATTGAGAATACTATTGACGAGATTCTTCCCGTTAAGGTTATGCAGCAGTTTGAGCAGTTCGCTGATGTTCAGACAATTGCTCAGGGAGACAAGGCTGTCTTCAAGCTCCGCATTACTGAAGCTGCCCGTAAGCGTGCTAAGGCTTTCGTAACTCGTGTCGGTCTTGCTGGTCGTTACGAGACAATGATCCTTGATGGTAAAGAACTCGAAGTTGCTACTAGCGCTATCGGCTATGCTATTCGCATTGGCTTTGAGGAATTCCTTGACGGTCGTTATTCATTCGCCGACTTCACCAATATCATGCTTGAAGGTATTGATGAATACATCTATGCTGAAATTCTAAAGGCTCTTACCCAGACTGTCGAACAGCTACCAACTGCTAACAAGTATGTCGGCGCTGGCTTTGACGAGACTAAGATGGACGAACTGCTTGCTATTTCCGATTCTTATGGTAATGGTACTTCCGCCATCTACTGCACTCGTGAGTTCGCTTCTACTATGAAGCCTGCTTCTGCTGACTGGGCTTCTAGCAATATGAAGGAAGAGCTTTTCCGCAAGGGCTTCTTCTCTGATTATAAGGGTCACCCTGTAATCATTCTCCAGCAGTCTATGGTTGATGAAACCAACACTGAGAAGGTTGTTGACCCATCTCAGGCTTACATCTTCGCTTCTGTTGGTGAAAAGCCTGTCAAGATTGTCTTCGAGGGTCAGACTGCCGTCCGTACCGCTTCTGATAATGACGATTGGTCAACCGACCTCCAAACTTATAAGAAGTTTGGTGTCGCTGTATTCTCTAATCCTTCTATCTGCTCTTATCAGAACACAGCACTAAAAAAATCAACTCGCTAAACCCAATTCCGATGCCTGACCCAGAACCTCCCACTTCTGGAGAAGACGAGGTCAATGCTGGCGATTATGATACTATCTCAGAAGCAATCGCAAATGTTCCCGCTGGCGGCACACTATTTGTCCCTGCGGGAACCGCCGCAATTGAAGAATCCGTAACTTTTAGCAATGATATTATCGTTAAGGGTAACGGCGTAGCATTTGAAAAACAAGTAGTAGTTTCAGATGCGGCAGTCACCTTTGATGATGTCAAACTTGTAGCTACTGGTGCAGATGCTAATGATAAGACACTTGCACTCAAAGTTAACGGTACGAAGCCTTTCACGTTAAAGAATAGTGAAATTTCAGGTACAACCCGCACTGCACTATCTATCATGACTTCTGGCAAGATTGTATTTGAGAACAACGTATTCGATGCTGGCGATAAGAATATTTATAATATGGTTGAGTTTAGCATCAGCAACGCACGTGATATTGCGGATGTAACCTTTAAGAATAATACTTTCAAAGGCAAGCTAAAGAATAATGGCGTAAGCCTTTATAATCTTGCCGAAGGTGCTACCGTAAACTTTGTGGGTAACGTGTTTGAAGATATTGACGTAAGCAATAACCCAGTTCGTTTGAGCAATCCTAAGAATGTTTCTGCTACCTTTAACTTTAAAGATACTACATATTCATTCAATAGCGATACGCCAAATGCTGATGGTTATACTGCTTTCATGCTGCTACAGGATTATTCCAAGGCTGGCGGCAAGCAAGATTTCTCTAAGTTTACCATCAACTTCGACAACCTTGTTCGTGGCTCTAAGAAGCTCATGGAGAAAGGTGAAGGAATGGATAAGGTATATTATGTATATGCCGACACTCAGGGAATCCTTGCTGATGGAGTTAACGACCCCGTTGTTAATTTCAAATAATAAGTTATTGGAAGGGGCGCTCTGCGTCCCTTCTTTTTTTAGATTAAAAAGGAGAAAATATAATATGAGTAATGAAGTTGAACTAATTAGCGATGATACACTAGTTCCTATCCGCAATATTGTAAACTGCGAGACTGGTTATATTCTTTCGTCTTCTGGTCGCGCACGCCGTCTTATTCCGGGCGTTACTATGCGTGTTTCAGCAGGTGAGCTACGTGAGTTATTTTTCCAACCCGGTGGTTCTATTCTTCTACAGAACTATATCAATGTAGGTAATAAGTCACTTGCCGCAGAATTTGGCGTCCCTTGTGATGCCATTGAATATAATTGGACAGAAGCAGACGTAGATAAGTGCCTGCTTGAAGATGAGATTGATGTACTCTTGGACGCTCTTGATTTCGCGCCGCAAGGTATTGTTGAGACTCTTAAAGATAAGGCTATTGAGCTTGAAATCAATGACCGTGCTAAAATTAAGGCGATTGCGGAAAAGACAGGTGTCGATATTGATGCCGCTATTAAAAATAAACATGCTTATGATAATAGCGATACCAATGTTGCTGATAAACCACGTCAGCGCCGAGTTCAGAAAAATGCCGAGCCACGCAAGCGCCGTGTCAAGGCAACTACCGAGTAATATGAAATAAGTAGGAGGTTTGCCCAATGCCACAAGATACAGATATTGATAAAGATATGGAAGTCATACCTCCAACTTCTTTTCAGGAGATGTATGAATTTTTCCTAGCGGGCGTTACCGATGATATGTTTATGGAACTTACAAAAGAGGATACTGAAAAGCTGCTTGAGGAAATTTTGATTGCGGCAGTTCCTAAATTTGAGTTCCCGCATTGGGCGCACCCATTTACTTTAGATTATGAAAATAAATGTTTCTCTACATGTCTTACAGCAGAGGAAAAGATTATTATTCGTTACTATATGATTGCCGAATGGATTAGTTATCAGCTTGCCACTGTTGACCTTATTCGCCAAAAATATTCAAGTTCAGACTTTGCATTTACTTCTCAGGCTAATCATATGCGCTCACTGATTACGATGAAACAAGAGTATGAGCAGAAAGCCTTTCACGCTCAACGGCTTTACTGTCGTAGATATGTTGATGAAAAAGGCCATGTCCGTTCTTCTTTTGGCATGATTATGGAACCAGTGAAGTAAAATGGCATTGATAGTAATAGATGATAGAATTTTAAACTATCAGGTAGAAAATGTAAAGGATAGTTTAGAACGCATAACAAATCAAATTTTTAAACTTCTACCTACATTTGAGAGTGGTAAAGATTGGATTAAGCCATTAGACACTCTCGTTATAGAGATTACAGGTATGGCTCTTGTAACTCCTAATGTGCCAAAACTTTATCAACTTGTATACAAGCTGCAAGGCATTAAAGAGCAGGGAAAAGACATTGAGTTTATGCTTTTTCGCCGCATGATTTTTGAAGCATGTAATATTTCCAACGATATTAGGGAGAGCCTATGAGTATGAAAACACTGGGCGCACGTCTTAATTATCTTGGTGGCGATAACATGGGAAGAATTAATCAGTCTAAATATAGGTCTTTTCAAGCAGCTTTAAAAAATGACTATAATAAGAGAATGATTAAATTCAATAATCAGTCTTGGCCTTGTCTTATTAATTCAATGTCAGGAGGCTTGAAGGCTGATTACGACAAAAAGTATATCTCTGTCGATTTCAAGAGTGGTCTAAAAGCTGGTGAAACTTTTGAACTTTTAGATAGTGGCACTCATTGGATGGTATATCTGCCAGTGATTACAGAGACGGCTTATTTACGGTCTGAGATTATTCGCTGTGATTACACGCTTAATGTAAATGGTCAAGAATACTGGGTATATATGCGTGGCCCAGTAGAAACAGACCTTCGCTGGTTTATTAAAAACAATATTAACATCAACGAACTTAACTTGTCTGGTCGCATCTATATTAAGAATGATGAAAATACTAGAGACTTTTTTCATCGTTTTACTCACATCAAACTTGCTGGGCATACATGGGAAGTACAAGTTACAGACTCGATTACAGTACCGGGTATTTTAGAGCTTGAAATCCAAGAGTATTATGATAATAGCATCGCAGAACTGCCCAGTATTCTCAAAGACGAGACTACACCAATTAATGTTATTAGTGGCGCGACAACTGCTAAACAAGATACAATTGTTGGATATGCTATTTCTAATGAAGCATATGACCCCAAGATTCATTGGGAAGTTAAGAATAATCCAAGAGTCAAAATACTTGAGGAATATGAGGATGGCCGCATGTGCAAAGTCAAAGTATATGCAGGCGCAATCAAAACTTTTGATATTTGCTATGGTGATTTCTTCCAGACTGTAATTATCGAATGGCAGAAACCGCTAATCCAAGGGCCGCAAGAAGTTTATCCCTATGATATTCATACCTATTGGATTAAGAAACTTCCAGAAGGTGAAAGAGTTGCATTCTCTATTGATGATGAATCTATGGCTAAGATTGTAGATTTCAATAATGATTCTTGCAAAGTAGAAATTGTATCTGGCAAGAAAGGTAAGTTTGTTATTCATGCGGCATATGGTGACATTGAAACAGATTTACCAGTTAAGATTAAATCGTTATAAGGATTGGAGGTTACATGAAACACGTTGCTTCTAATATCTTACGAACTAATTATAAGTCTACTTTTCTTTCACACGCAGAAGACCAAGAAACCATTTGGCGCAAACTATTTGTTGAAAGTAGACCTTATAGCGATATGCTGAAAAAATTACTTATTATCAATACGCCAGATTGTCTTGATAAAACGCAAGACCAATATCAGCGTAAGATTGAACAATATACCATTAAAGACCTACATGATAATCAATATATCAAAGCTACCCCTAAGCTCTCTTTTGGAGAACATGAAGAGGTTAAATCTTATATCATGTTAGACTTTGATGATTTTTCTCCTTCTGAGAATCCTCGCTATCGTAATTGCGTTATCAGTTTTACAATTATTTCGCAACTTGATTATTGGGAATTAGATGACTATCAGTTACGTCCTTGGATGATTGCTGGATATGTTGACGGTATTATGAATGATACTCGTCTATCTGGTATTGGCAAGCTACAATTCCTAGGTGCGCAACAGCTGGTTTTGAATGAATATCTAGGTGGCGTAATGCTACGATACTCAGCATCCCATAGTGAAGCGGACGATTCACAGAACATTGATAATACTAAGCCTGCGCCGCAAGATTTATAAAGCTGGTGCGGCATGTCAGAATTACAAGGAGATTTAGGTAAATATCTTTCTGGAATGCCAGTGACGGTTGCGGGAGCTAATGTTGCTATCTCGCAGCCGTCTATTAAAGATATTTGCGCTTTTGGTGAAGATTCGTTTCTTATGTCCGTTGAGCTTTTTGTCAAGGCAAAAGAACTTGCCGCAGAAATGAAAAACGTGGGCAAAAGTCAGTTAGGGTATATGGACGATTTTCAAATATTATTAGTAATCATCCAACAGGACGAAAATACAAAAAGAAATGTAGATAATCTTTTTGGTCTTATTTTCCCTGATTATATAGTTGAATATGACGCTGGGTGCATTAATTTTAGGGTACAGGAGAGTGGACCGATAGTTGGACAGCTCAATCCTATGAATTTTGAAAATTTCAGAATTACATTGAAAGAGTTGTTTTTACCAGTAGGCACTGATAAGTATGAAGAAGAGTTTAACCCTGCTAATGACGCAGCTGCCGAGATTGCGGCTAAACTTCAACGTGGCCGTGAGATACGAAACCAGATAAAAAGCGAGAAGGACAAGAAGAAAGCTAATAGTATTTTTGGCAATTATGCTTCTGCTCTTTCTATTGGTTTGGCAATTGATATTAATGTCATATATAACTATACTCCATTTCAGTTGTTTGACAGTATTAAGAGGTATACACTTAAAATGGCATACGACTTATATCAGAAAGTTGCTACTACTCCAATGATGGATGTTAGTAAGATGGACGAACCTGATAATTGGATGGATGGTATTTACTGAGTATAATCGTGGCTTTGCCGCGTTTATATAATAGACATAGAAATTAGCGCGTTATGTTTCTATGACTAAGGAAAATGTATACAAATTCCTAAACGTAAGGAGAAATCTATGAATCGTTTTGGTGTGCGCGAGATTTGTGATGTGGTCTTCAAGCCACTCACGTCCGTAGACCTTGGTGGTCAGCACTTCGATGCTGGTCAACCCATGCTTTACATTGATACTGCCAAGACTTCTAGCCTTGAAGGTGCCGCAACCACCGTTTATGCACAGGGCAATTTTTAACTACCCCCTTTAATAGTAATATTAAAGTAAACACCGTTTGAATTGCTGGAACATCTTAATTATAATATAAGAAAATCAGCATCGAAAGTTAATTATTTAATTAACTACGTTCAACGACTATCCCAGATTGGGAGTAATGTCAAACGACATGAAGTGAATGGATTCCTAGTTATAGGAATAAGATATAGTCTGGTCTATATTGTGAAATATAGCTGTCTAAGACTTGTCTAATGCTTGTCTTTAGGCGCGTCTAAAACTTGTGAATTAGACGGAACATATCGGGCAAGGGTAATCCACGTCTTATCGCTTGGGACGGCGAAAAGACTCTTACCCTGACTCTTGAAGATTCTTTAATGAGTCCTACCAGCTTCGCTATGCTGTCTGGTGCTGGTCTAGTACACGGCAAGAAAACTGGTGACAATAAGACTCCTATCTATGTCCATGCTACATATGATATGGTTGCCGAAACTGCTGGCGATAAGATTGTCGCCAAGCTAACCGATGAAGACCGCAACGGCGCGACTATCATCGTTACAAAAGAAGCTCCTATCTATCCTGTTACTCTTGATAGTGCTGGTGCTCAAGCTAATTATCTTTCCGCTGTCACTGACAAACAGGTCTTCACTGTTGAAACTAGTGGACTAACTGCCGCTGTTCTTGGTGACCACGGTGAGATTAAGGCAGAAGGTAAAACTATTGCTTTCCAGCTTGCTTCCGATAAACCCGGTGATAGCAAGCAGGATGCTGCTGTAAAGGCTGGCGATACCGTCCGCATTGACTGCTATGAGGTTCATTACGATGAAGCCTATGAGATGCAGATTGATGCCGAGAACTTCGCTGGTTACTACTACATCGAAGCGTCTACACTCTTCCGTGATGAAGAGACTGGCGTAGACCTTCCTGCTGAATTCGTCATTCCTCGTGGTAAAATCCAGAGTAACTTTACGTTCTCTATGGCTAATAATGGTGACCCCTCTGAAAATGTAATGCGGAGGGCTGCGTAGTAATACGTTGAAATAATTTTTATCTAATTGCTGGGAACTCTCAAATGAGACAATCAGCAGCTAAGATATGTTGACAAAACTTTTTTAATATGATATAATATAACCGTATTATAAACTAACAAAGTTGGGAGATAATATGGAACGAAGATTACATGATTTTATTCCGTATCTAAGAGATTTATATACAATTAATGATAAAGGAGAAGTATTCAGTGATAATACTGGTAAAATGAAAACCAGAAACAAAGGAAATACTGAATATCAAATTATTAATTTCATGAAAGAAGATGGAAAGAAAAAAACTTTCAGGCTTCATCGTCTTGTGATGATGGCATTTGAACCTATTGAAAACTGTGAATCAATGGAAGTAAATCACAAAGATGGTAATAAGAAAAATAATTGTTTATCAAATCTCGAATGGTGTTCCTCGTCTGAAAATCAAAAGCACGCTTTTATGACAGGGTTACAGAAGCCAAGACGCGGAGAAGCAAATAATCTGTCAAAACTAACAGAAAAAGATGTTATAAAAGTTTTGGATATGCACGATGAAGGATTCCTTGATGAAGAAATCGCAAAAGAAGTTGGGTGTTCTGCTCATAATATCTATTCAATTCTTTCTGGAAAATCGTGGAAACATATAACAGCTCAACGACTATCCCAAAGTGGAGTAGAGTCAAGTGACTCGAAATGATAAACGCCTATTTTATATAGGATGAAGATATAGTCTAATCTATGTGGTGACGCATAGCTGATAACAGTGCTATAATTTACGATTATAGTAGAATATATAATGACTTTTACATTCACCATCGACTGTATGCCTGCCTACACCAAGTTCAACAAGAAGAAGAAGGTTATGGCTACGCTACAGGTTGTTGACAAGACTGATACAACTCATAACTATAAGAATAAGGATGTTCTTGGTCACGATGGCCGCACAAAGGATTCCGATGTAGATAGTTGGTATTCTAAGTCTGTTTTCTCCAAAGCAGCGGGGGAATAAAGGCCGCAACGTCAACTGAATCTGCGGCTGACGAACAACATTCAGACGTAACTGCTAACGCAGTTGATTCGACTACTAAGACTTCCGAAACTGAAACTACTCCCAGTGTTTCTAAATTAAAGAAGTCTGTAGCTAAATAAGCTAAAGGGTGTTCCTTAACTGGGACACCCTTTTTCTTTTTAAATAGCAATAATATGTATTGCTATTGCAATATATACTAATGTTATTTAGGAGGTAATATGAGCAATTTCAATTGGCGTGCCGTCCAAGCATACAATGGCGGCAAAGAATATCTTGCTTATACCATTGCCAGAGGGCAAGCCGATATTGATAATGATACAATGAATCGTATTATGAAGCGCCAAGTAAGTACATTTACTCAAAGATTTAATCAAGTTAATGCGGCCAGTGGTAAAAAATATACTGGTAGACAGATTAAATCTATGATGGATAATTGGGTTTCAAACGGTGGCGTAATAGGTCAAAATATTGATAAAGCAATGCAAAATATTGCGAACTTTGATAGCAAAGGTATTGCTAAGTCATATAGTACGTCTGGCGATATTTTTGTCGATGGTGTCAGTCTAGCAAATGCTGGTTCCGCGTTTAACGCATCTGTGAAGGACTGTTTAGAGCACGTATCGAGCATTACTACAGCTGTTAATGAAGCTGTTAATAATATTATTTGGACGCTTGCATATAACTATGAATTTTTAGTTGCCGCACGCTTAGTAGATGCTTATTATACAAATGGAAATGTACCATCAGACCTACAGGGTATTCCAACAGACGCAAGTATTAGTGCGGGAATGGTTAAAGAGTCTGAAACTAAGATGGTTTTGGCAATGGAAAAGGTGCGGGAAAACTTAGATATTCTTGCTTCTCTTGGTAATGGCGGTGTTGCTGATATTCAGAATAGTTTTCAGTCTGCCGTAGATTCTATCGCAGCTGCTTTCAACTCTATTGGTGGTACAGTTCACGAAATGGCAGAAGCGCACGCAATCAATGTTGCGGCAAATGAAGGTCAACAACTTATTATGGAAAATGATGAAAAGATAAAGCAGATTGTATCTGCCGCAGATGGTAAGTTTTATTCCAGTTGGACAGCACAACAGATAACAGATACTCTTGAAGGTAAAGAGTCTAAGGAAGATGTTCATATTTATTGGAATAAAGATGGCATTATTCTTGAATTTGGCGGCAATGTCAAGTTGCGTGAAAGTGCGCCATTTCAAGGTAGCGGCCCAGGTTCGCGTGCTCTTGGTGTCGAAGGATTTGTTGCCAGAAGTATGACATATGAGCAGTTGGCGAAAAAATTAAACGCTTTTGCGCCCGGTGCTGGTCAATATGGTTATAGTCTTGTTGGCGCTCTTGGAACTACAGTGAATGCTATGGACTGGTATAATATCAGGCAAGCGGCTGGTGCTTTAAGTCTTGTTGATGCTATTGCTGGTAGTGGTATCCAAGGAGATTATTCTACCTTGCTTATCGTAAATAATAAGATATTTTCAATTTATGACATTCTTAGAAAGATTTATGATAACTCAGATACTATTTTGAAGTATGGCGGCAACAAATATTATCTTGTTAAAGGTTTTGACTTAGGTACTTTAAGAAGTAAAGTTATGCCGTCACAGACAGGAGATAACGTTTTCCGCATGGCGTTGAATCGTAATAAACTTGCTTACAAGGTATTGAATAACACTAAGATTAGTATCACACTTAATATGGGTCATTTATTTACGCCAGATATTTTTAAATCTTAGTTGACATTGTTTTAAAAGTATGGTATAATACAACCATATAGGTGTAGAGATAAAAGGAGATTTTATGGCAATTATTCCAAATTTAGAAACTACTAGAAAACTGACTTCGCAGGATATTTATGATATTATTCATTTTTCTGCACAGTCTGCGGAAGATAATGGATTCGTTAATCAGTATGTATTTGAACGTGCGCTATATGCTTATGCGGCGATTATTCTATATCCTGACCGCAAGGAAGAGATTGGCCGCATGGTTTCAAATAATATTTTAGACGCTTGGGATGCGTTAGTAAGCGATGGCACTACGTCAGATATGGAAAAGAATTTTAGTTCAGACATTAAAATTCTTGGTGAAGTTGGTAGCGTATGGCTTGATGATTATATTAAATATCTACAGTCTGCTCGTGGTATTCTTTCATCTTTCCAAGAATTTAGTGGAGATATTATTCAAACAGCTGTTGAAAAATTTAAGACAGTTTCAGACGAAGTTGGTGCAAACCAAGTTCTTGAAATCGCTAATAATTGGGGTATGAATAATAATCCTGAAAAAGAAGTTCAATCTATCGCAAACAAAGAAAAGCCTAAATTTGAGATTGTTGGAGAGCCTGAAAAAGTTGTTGATAAGGTAATGGAATTTAAAATTTCTGAATCAAAAGAAACAGAAGAGTCGCTAGAAGAAGACGGTCAGCTATTCGAGCTTTAGGGCAAAATTCAATAATTAATTTGAGCCTACTTTTATATAAAGTAGGCTCTTTTTTATGCCTATATTAACGTTAATAAAGATGTAAAAGGAGGTACGATTGTGAATCGTAATATTAAATATAAAGTAGGTGATTACTATTAGTAAATATTCAAATACTATTGAGTATAATCTACGAACTACATTAGACAATACTGGTTTGTCTCAACTGCAAGCTCAGCTTGCTAAGACGCAACAGCAGATTATTTCAATGCAGTCTCAAGAGCTATTATCTCCAAATACAGCAAAAAAGGCATTAGATGATATTAATAAAGTATCAACCGCTTTACAAAAAAGTTTTAATGCAAATCTTGGTATGCTTGATATTTCTAAAGTTACAAAGAATTTAGGTAAGGATGTTAACTTAAAATCTTTGCAGCAAAGTTTCGAGCTTGCTGGAGCCGAAGGTCAAAAAGCGTTTCTAGACGTGTTAGGTTCCCTCGGTAAACTTGATACTGGCGTAAAAGCTACAAGTTCTCTTGTTGACAAAATGTTCAATACAATGGGCAATACTGTTCGTTGGGGCATTATGTCAAGTGCGTTTAATGGCGTTACAAATTCCATTAGACAGGCTACAGATTATGTTAAAGAACTAGACAATTCTTTAACACAAATTCAACTTGTTACTAGTTATAGTAAAGATGATATGAATCAGTATGCCAAGTCAGCAAATGAAGCAGCTAGAGCTTTAGGCAGCACTACGACCGCTATGACGAACGCAACCTTGCTATTTGCTCAAGCTGGCTTTTCACTGAATCAGTCTAACGAACTGGCCCAGCTATCGACAAAGCTAGCCAATGCTTCACAACAAGACACAGCTACGACCTCAGACCAGATTATGGCGTATATGAACGCATATGGTCTAGACAAGAACCTCTCTCAATTACAGAGCGCTATGGATTCATGGGCAGAAGTAGCGAATGTATCTGCCGCAGATGTTAAAGAACTGGCAGAAGCGTCACAGAAAGCTGCTTCTTCTGCTGCTACTCTTGGTGTATCTACAGACCAACTTAATGCGCAAATCGCAACAATTGAATCTGTTACACGAGAAGCCCCTGAACAAATTGGTATCACAGAAGTTGTTGCCTGTTATTTCTTTTGCGTTTATCAGCGCAGTCACTAAATATGTGGCTAACGGGGAAGTCTAAACTATATAGCATGATAATCCCGTAGGAAAAAATACCTCTACAGACTATCTGCGTATCGGCAGAGTACATTAGCTATTGATACGTTAATGGAAATGGAAATTGCTATTTAATAATAGTTAAGATATAGTCGGTACTTATAGAAATATAAGATAATTACGAATGGCTTTAAAGTAGCTTAGAGCATAAAAAGAATTAAAAGCTGGAAAACCATAAAGCAACTTTGCTTATTTATATAATTTTTTATCTTTGTATATAGATAAGAGCGAAAGCAGAAAAAAGTAAGTTGATGATTATATGGTATTATGATATAATACCTAAGTAGTTAAGAATTGGCAATCAGCATTATAGAAAAGGAAAGATAAAATGGCTAAGAAAATTACTCAAGAAGAATTTGAAAAAAGATTTTATAATAATTATCCCAAATGTAACATAACGGTATTGGAATATACAGCTATTTCTCGTCCAGCTAAAATACGTTGTAATATATGCGGCAAAATTCATACTCGCTCGATTGCTCGTCAGTTCATCAATGGATTTGATTGTTGTCACTTGCACGATGAAACGAGACTTGAAAAAGCACAGCGTTTATTAAAAGACAACGAAGAATTTGAATTTGTTAAACAAATAGATAAAGACAACATTATTGTAAAGCATAAAACGTGCGGAAATGAAATGAAACGAGCATTAAATTCTTGCTTAGATAATCCATATGCATGTAAATACTGTGACACCATTAAAAAAAATAATATGCTTACAGTTGATGAAGTGCAAAAGACTATTGATGATAGGTTTGGCGGCACAATTAAACTATTACAATACAATGGACAACTAGAGAAAAATTATTATAGATGTATGAAATGTGGCAAAATTTTTGTACAAAAACAAATTTGTTTAATGCAGTCTAATGGCTGTCCTACATGTGATAGATTTAAATCTATGGGGGAACAACGCATTAAACGTTTGTTGGAATCTTATGGAATTAAATATATAGAACAATATTATGTTCCTGATTTACCGTTACAACATTTTGATTTCGCTGTAATAGATGATGACGATAATGTTTTATATTTTATTGAAGTGCAAGGAGAACAGCACTTTAAAAAAAACGATTATTTTAAAACGCCATTAGAAGTGCAGCAATTTAGGGATAATAAAAAAAGAAAATATTGTAAAGAACACAATATTCCATTATATGAAATTTTATACTTTAAGAGTAAATTTAAAAATTTAGAAATATTACCTTTTCTATAATTCAACGACTATTCCGGCGAACGGAAGTACACAATAAGCTATAGATTGTGGAAATGTTTTTTACCTAAATGGTTAAGATATAGTCTATTCTATATGGAAACATATAGCTGAATTACAGTATTGGATAGTAGCGCATCCAATAGAATATTATAAGAAAGACACTTTATGCACGTTTTTCAGACTTAAAGACTGGAAAGACTCTTGACGATAGTATTACATTAGGTAAGGTTACAGAGCAATTAAAAAATGCTGGAGTTAGTGTTTTTGACAAAAACAATAATATGCGTAATGTTGGCGATATTATGGAAGACCTTATGAAAATTTGGTCTAGCCTTGATACAACTCAAAAAGCAGGACTTTCTCAATCTTTGGCTGGTAAATATCAGGTTGCGCGTTTTCAAGCTCTAATGAATCGTTCTGACTTGTATAATCAATATAAGGATGCATCTGAGAATGCTAGCGGTACTCTAGATGTAATGAACGAAAAATATATCAATTCGCTTGAAGGCCGCATGAATAAATTACAAGCTAGTGCTGAAAATTTGTTTGATGACCTTTTCGATACAGAAGATTTTTATGCGCCAGTAGATGCATTAACTCAGCTTGTTGATTTAACAGACCAGTTTGTTAATGCTCTTGGTGGTGTTAAAGGCATGTTATCTGGCATTGCTCCAATTGCCACACAAGTGTTTGCTAAAAATATAGGTAATGGTATTTCTTCTATGTTATATAATAGAGATTTATCTAAGATTCAAGCAAATAATAAAAATCAAGCATATGCCGAGCTTAAAAAACTTGGCATTAACGATGTTACAGACGAGCGTTATAGTGACATTGTGAACTTGATTAAAGGCGGTCAGAGTAATGCTTCTATTATGAATCCTGACTCTCAAAAAACATATAATAGTATTCTTCAAGATGAAGTAGCTTTAAAGAAAGAAGCTATTGACCTTGAGGTTAAATTACAAAAATCTGTTGATGCTACAAACGCGGCTTACAAACTTAGAAATAGAACACTTGCAGAAGATGTTTCTTTGATTAGAGACGAAAATGGCAATATTACAGGTGTTAATACTGGCGGTTTGCAGAAATATAGTGAGAGATATGGCAGTGGCGCACAATTTAAATATGACCATAGCGCTGTAAAGCGAGAAGATTTTGCTTTATATAAATCAGACATGTCACAAATAGATGAATCTTTTACTAGATATTTACAACCATTGCAATTTGTTGCCAATGATTCAAAGAAATACAAAGATAGTGCAGACCAGTTAAATGATATTTATAAACTTGCTGAAGGAAATGAAGCTGTCGATGCTTTAGATTACATTACGAAAACTAGCAGGTTATTTAATGATATGAACAAAGTGGAAAATAGCCATGTTGCTGACGCTGCTGAAAATCTACTTAATTTATTAACTTCTCAAAATGTAGAAGTTGTGGAATTACAAGATGCTTTTGCACAGCTAGAACAAGCAATTGAAGCTGTGAATAAGACGGCGAATGATTATGACAGTAACCTAGTTAAAACTGACGAAGACCTGACCAAACTTTCTTCTCAGCTAATTCAGGTTGACTCTTTGTTTGACTCTGCCAAAGAACGTGGTGCCGCATTTATTAAATCTCTTGATTTTGCAAACGCTATTTCTAAGACTCTAGAATTTGCAGGTGCTCTTGGAAATCTTGCTTTTGTTTACCAACAGATTCAATCCATTGGTGACATTTGGAACGATGATAATCTAACATCTGGTGAAAAACTTCTTCAAACTCTTATGTCTATTGGTACAATTGCGCCAATGCTTGCTCAGTCTTTTTCAACGTTTAAGGATATTTTTAGATTAGATAGCCTTGCAAAACTTGCCAATGATGTGTCTGAGGTAGCCGATGCTGTTAGCATGGCTAAAAATGGTGATTCTGTAAGCACTAAGGAAAACACAAAAGACGAGCTTGAAAATGCCGCAGCTAAAGCTGTAAATACTAAAGCTAAACAAGAAAGCGCAGAAGCGTCACTTGAAGAAGCTGCCGCAGACAAAGTTGATACTGCTGCAACAGCAGAAAATAGTGCCGCAGAAGCAGAAAATGCGGCTGCTAAAGCTGCTAGTAATGCAGCTGAAACAGCTGGCGATGCTGCTGAGGTCATTGATGATGTAACGGATGTTGTTGATGTAGCTGGTGACGCTGCTGGAGCCGCAGAAACCGTTGCAGAAGCAACAGAAGGTATTGCTGCTGGTGGGTTTGCAGCAAAGATTGTCAGCGGATTTGGTGGAATTACTGGCGCTGTTGGTGCATTGGCTTCTGCCTTTGGCAGTTTAATAGCAGCCGTTGCTCCTTGGATTGCTCTTGGTGCGGGTGTCGCCGCAGTCGGCTATAGCATTTGGTATAGTCTTAACGCTCTTGCCATTGAAGCTGACCGAGCGCAGAAGAAAGCAGATGATTTAGCTAAATCTGCTGCGGATGTTGCGATAGAATACCAAGAGATTCAAAATAGTTATCAGAATCTCAAAGATAGCTTTGCTAATTATAAAGAATCTCAAGAAGCTCTTGATAAACTTGAAAAGGGAACTCGTGACTGGAAAGATGAGCTTATTGCAGTTAATGATGAAGTTCTTAAACTTTTACAAGCGTATCCTGAACTACAGAAATATGTATATAAAGATACTAACGGTAAGTTAACTATTTCAGATGAAGGTTTAAATAACTTACAAGATAAAATGGCTCAAAATGTTGCTCATGGCGCACTCGCTGTTGCTAAGACACAGCAAGATGCAAACCGAGCTCAAGTTGAAGCTAATAACAAAGAAGTTCAAGCTAATGTAACTTTCCAAGGCAGAGGAACAAAAACTGTAACCGACTCTGCTGGACGTAAACGTTCATACGTTACTAATGGTACCCGTTCGATTTCTGATAATGAATTAGATGCTATTTATGACATGCTTCGCTATAATGGTGTCAATAGTATCAATAAAGAAAGTGACATTAAAGAAGCATTAGAAATAGCTGGTCAAGACTCTAGCGATGCAATTATAGATGCTATTGTTGATAATGGCGATAAAATTGTTGGTGCGTTTAGAGAAAATGAGCAGTTAAATACTCAAAATCGTCAGCTTCTTGAGAATGCGGCACAGCAGGCTCTTAATAACACAGCTGGTTATGATTCTAGCCAAAAGAATAATGACGCAGTTGTTGCTATGGTTGCTTCACAAGCTGCTAATATTACAGATAAATATTATAGTGAATTTAATAATATGAAGTCTTCCGACCTTGGTGAACTTTATGCTCAGCAAAATGGTTGGACTTTCAACAAAGAAAAAAATGGTACTTTTACATTTACTGATGCTCTTGGTCAAGAACAACAAGTTTCCAAAGAAGTATTGACTAACTATTTAGCCGCTTCTAAAGCAATGACAGAAGCATCAAGCAATTGGGTTGATACTGCAAGCATCGTTGCTCAAATTTCAAACTCCGCAGCAGGTTCAAAATATGGGACAGACTTTGTAAATGTTGTCGCTGGTGGCAATAAACAAAGTGGTTTTGACTTGTCTGGAATGGATGTTTCTGAAATTTTCCAGTTGCAAAATGATTCTGATAATATTACAGCTGATTATCTCGGTATTTCAGACGAAGCTGCAAAAGCCGCCGGGTTTAAAAATAGCGAGCAATATGCGAAAGCATTTGCAGATGCTATTAAATCTTATAAGATTGATGATAAAGCCTTATTTGAAAATGGCTGGGATGACCAAAAGATTTCATCTGAGCTTGCTAATGTTGGCGAAAGCGCTGAAAAACTTGAAGAATATAAAACTAATCTTATAGGAACAAATAAAGCATTTGCTAAATATGGCGATAGTGTTAGTCAAAATAACGCAGACCTTCAAGAGCAAAATGAACAGCTACAACAAGCTAATAAAAATCTTGATGCGTCTAGCGATGAATGGAAACAAAATAAAGCTCGAATTGATGCAAATAATAAATCAATTAAGCAGAATAATCAAAATTATGATAAACTAACTGCTAAGCTAGTTGTAATGCAGAATGGTATGGAAGATTTGAATAAAATCTTTGCCGATACTGAAAATCCTTTACAAGGATTATCTGAAAGTTCAGCAGACTATACTTCAAAAATTGAAGAGCTTGCTGATGCAACTGGTAAAATGCTCAATATTGATATGTCTAGCTGGACGTTAGACCAAAAGAGTGCTTTTGTTGCCAATAATCTTGATAAAATTAGAGAAGCCGCCAACGGAGATGTTGAAGCTCTACAAGCATTAAGACGCGAAGCTGCGACACAAATTCTTATTAATGCTGGAATTAATCCAAATAGTAGTGCTGATATCTATAATAGTATGTCTTCTATTATTGATTATGTCAATAATAATATTTCAGATATTGAAGCCGGCGCAACAATCAACGAAGGTCCATTTATTGATGGATTGCGCACTATGCTATCAGAAGGCCAATATACTACTCAACAGCTACAGGTTTTATTTAAGGCGCTTGAAGGTCTTGGCGTAGATTTTGAAATTGCTTATCAGCCAGCAACTATCTCTTTGCCGCAAATTACTCAAACGGTTAAGAGCAACCTAGGCGGTAAAAAGAGCAAAAGCATGGGCGACGCTCTTGGACAAATTGTAGGTACTACAGTAAGTTCCATTAGCCAATCAACTATGGTTCCAACGATTAAATCTGTCACGAGAATACCAAATGGCGGTGGCGGTAGTAATTATCGTAGTCCCAGTGGTGGTGGACGTGGCTCTAACGCTGGTGGTGGCTCTGGCGGTGGAGGTGGTGGCTCTGGCGGTAGAGGTGGCGGCGGTGGTGGCGGCGGCGGTGGCTCGTCATACACTCCGCAAGAGAACAAGGAAATTGAAAGCGAAATAGACCTTTACGAAAAGGTCAATGCGCAGCTTGAAAAAGTATCTAACCAATATGACCGTTTAAATTCTGAACGAGATAGACTAACTGGAGATAAGCTAGCGCAAAATTTAGCGGAAGAAAATAAACTCTTACAGCGTCAAGTTGCTTTACAACAAGAGAAACAAAAAATTCAAGAAAAAGAAGCAGCAGACTTACGCAATGAATTAGCTTCGTCTTTTGGCGTGCAATTTGACAGCGAAGGTTTTATTTCAAATTATGCTGATATTTATACTGGCCTTGTTAATAAAGTTAACAGTATTGGTTCTAAATATTCTGGTTTAACTTCGCAAGAGCAACAAGATGCTGTTGATAAAGAATACGAATCAGCTACAAAAGCACTTGATAATTTTAATAAAAAATATCAACGCTATGATGAGCTGTGGAGTGGCGATTTAGAGGATACAAAGTCTCAAATTGAAGACCTTAAAGACGCTATCGAAGATTTACATATCTCCGTATTAAAGACTCAAATTGAATCTCTTGATAATCTAAAAGATATTCAAGAAAGTCTAGTTGATTTTGACCGTGCGTTCAATCGTGGTATCAAACTAACGCCTTATCAAGAAGCGGCTGATAACGTTGCCAAGCTCGGCAAATACTTTGACGTTGCAACTATGAGCGTTGACGAATATTACGATAATCTTATCAAGAAGCAAGAGGATGCCGCAAATGCCGCAGGCACATCTGACGCATATAAGAAATGGTCAGCAGGTCGTGTAGAGGAACTCAAAGCTGCCAAGCAGCGTGCGCTCAATGGTGACAAGAGTGTAGACTATTACGGCACTGGTTATTTCGATATGTCAATGAAGAATCTAACTGATATTAACGCTCAGATGAAACAGTTTGAAGAGACTGGTAAATCTGATATTTTCGGTGAGAATTCAGCAGACCTTTATGACGTGGCTAAGACAGTATATGAACAAGCCGCAGGACTTGCTCAGGACTACTGGTCATTGATTGAAAATCTCCATGATAATGTCATGGATATGATTGATGATATTAGCGATAAGATGGATAGACGTAAAGACCAGTATGAAGCCATTACAGATGAACTTGAACACTGGTTAGATATTACAGAACTTCTACATGGTGAAGAATCTTATGATGATTTAAATACTATTCTTGGAGCACAGCAGAATAATTACAAAGCACAGCTAAATGAGTTAATGCAGCAACGTGATATTTGGAAAGACATGCTTGGCTCTATGGAAGAAGGTTCGGAAGAGTGGAACGAAGTATCTGACAAGATTAAAGATGCTACTTCCGATATTAACGACCTTATTCAGAACTCCTTAGAGAATCTACAGAAACAGTATTCAAATACAGTTTCAAAGATTACTAAGGCATGGGGAACTAAAGCTGTCGGCACAGACCTTGACTGGATGAATACACAGTGGGAGTTAATCAACCGCAACGCTGATTATTATCTCGATGATGTTAATAAATCCTATAACATCCAAAAGCTACAGAGCAAGTATCTTGACCTCTTGGATGGTTCAAATGATTTAGCTATCCAGCAGAAGATTTCAGCGCAGATGAAAGAGCAACTTGAATATCTGCGTAATAAGACTAAGTTATCTGAGTATGATGTAAACTATGCTAACGCACAACTTGAAATCTTACAGAAGCAAATTGCGCTTGAAGAAGCTCAGCGCAATAAGTCTCAAATGAAACTTCGCAGGGATACTCAGGGTAATTATTCATACGTCTATACAGCGAATGATGATAATGTCCGTTCCGCGCAGTCTGACCTTCTAGATGCACAGAATAACGCATACAATATGTCTAAAGAACAGATGAAGCAAACTCAGGCAGATTCACTGTCTGCGCTACAGGATGCTCAATCTACAGTCAATGACATTTGGAATAATGCTAATCTGTCTCTTGAAGAAAAGACCAAGAGAACACAGGCAATTATTGACTCGCTCAAAGAATATCTTGCGGGAACCAGTGAACAGCTAAGCACGTCTCAGAAAAACATTATCAATGACTTCATTGGTATGTGCGATATGCTCACTGGCGAAAACAAAGACAATCTGCAAGACGTATACGATCAGATTATTAATGGCAGCACTGACGCTTTTGACCAAATTGATACACGTTGGTCTACTTCTTTGACCTCTTGGCTACAGAATATGGACCAGTTCAAAGCCGACACCGATAATATGCTTAATGAATTGACGCAAGCTGGCAAAGACTATGCTGATGGTACAAAGACTATCGCAGACATAGCTAAGACTAACTTTGATGATATTTCCAATAGCATTAGCGGCACAACGGATAAGACAAAAGAACTTGCGGACAGTACAAAAGAATTTGTCAATATCCTTAAAGATGTATCAGGCGAGGTCAAAAAGACCGAATCTACGATGACTGATTATGCCAATCGTATTACAGACGCTAACAATAATATGCAGGCATTCAAGCAACTTGCTGATGAAACTGCTAATAAGCTAGCTAAGAAAGAGCAAGAGAATGCCAATCTAAGTGAAGCTCTAAAGCAGGCTGAGCAAAAGAACTATAACTATGAGCACTATGGCAATGCTAACGGTCCATCATCTGGCGGCGCTGGTGGAGCTGGCGCTAATGAAGATACTGCTTGGGGCATTGCTAAGGCAATTTGGACCTATGGCTGGGCTTCTGGTTGGGGTAATGACCCTGTACGTTCCAGTAAACTGACTGGCACATATGGTACCGCTTTTGCCCGTCACGTTCAGGATATTATCAACCAATACTCTAGGTCTGGTAAACTTGTTGATTACGGCTCTATGAAATATAGTTCCAAGAATCTAATCGGCTATGATACAGGCGGCTATACAGGTTCTTGGTCTGATAAGACCGCAGATGCTAAGAATGGTAAACTTGCATTCCTGCATCAGAAAGAACTTGTCCTTAACGCTACAGACACACAAAATATTCTTGCGGCAGTTGAATCTGTAAGGTCTTTTGCGGACAAACTTAAATCTACAAGTCTTGCGCAATCACTTTCTACTGCTCTTGGCGCTGTTAGTGGCGCGAAAGCAAATAACGCATCTGAGACAATTGACCAAAATGTACATATCACGGCTGAATTCCCAGCTGCGAATAGTGCGGCAGAGATTGAATCTGCGCTTATGTCACTGAACGATAGGGCGATTCAATACGCTTATAAGTTCAGATAAACATGGGCAAAATTTTATAATCGAATATTTATGGTTTTGATATGTCTTAGAGCATAATTTTATGAACGGGAGAACTTTATGTTCTCCCGTTTTTTATTTGGATTGAAAAGGAGTTGACAGATAAAAATAATTTATAAAAGTTATAAATAGATGTAGACTTTTATATTGTTAGGGTAGGTATTAACATTAAAAGAAAAATTCGTTAAAGAATTAATCTAACAAGGATGTGACTAACAGTGATAAGAACTGTCAAAGTAATGCTGATACCAAATAACAAACAAAAGACCAAGTTGTTTCAATATGCCAACACTGCTAGATTTGTTTATAATTGGGCGCTAGCAAAAGAGCGAGAGAATTATGAAAATGGCGGTAAGTTTATTTCAGATGGAAATTTAAGAAAAGAAATCACTCAATTAAAAAAGACAGATGAATATGCGTGATTAAATAATGTCTCAAATAATGTGACAAAACAGGCAATAAAAGATGCTTGTAATGCATATAAGAGATTCTTTAAAGGATACTCCAAGTTTCCTAAATTTAAAAGTAGAAAATATTCGATACCATCATTTTATCAGGATAATGTAGCAATTCGATTTACTGATACACATGTGAAAATAGAAAAACTCTCTTCTTCTCAAAAGAAAAACAAACAGAAATTGAATTGGGTCCGATTAGCAGAACGCGGACGTATTCCTACTAACTGTAAATATATGAATCCGCGCATTAAATACGACGGTATAAATTGGTGGATTACAGTGGGTGTTGAATACGAAAACGCTGTAAAGAATTCTTCAAATGATGGCGTTGGAATTGATTTAGGAATTAAAGATTTAGCGATATGCTCTGATGGAAATAAATATCAGAACATCAACAAAACGCAAAAAGTTAAAAATCTAGAAAAAAGAAAATGTAGATTGCAGCGTTCCATATCAAGAAAATACGAGAAAAATAAGGAGGTGAACCGTTACTGTAAAACAAATAATATTATAAAAAGTGAGAAAAAACTTTTAAAGTTAAATCATAAACTGACTAATATTCGTCACAACTATTTACATCAAACAACTTCTGAGATTATAAAACGAGAACCAAGTTTTATATGTATTGAAGATTTGAATATAAAAGGAATGATGAAAAATAGGCATTTATCCAAAGCAGTACAACAACAAGAGCTTTATGAATTTAGAAAACAGATTGAGTATAAAGCAAAATGGAATAACATTTCAGTTATTATTGCAGATAGATTTTTTCCAAGTTCTAAATTATGTAGCTGTTGTGGAAATATCAAACAAGATTTGAAATTATCAGACCGTATCTATAAATGTGAATGCGGTAATGTAATTGATAGAGATTATCAAGCGGCTTTAAACCTTAAAAGATATGGCGAAAATGTTTTAAATCAATCTATATCATAGCAATTTCAAGTTAATATAGATATGTACTGATACGTTAGTCAGGAATTTACGCCTATGGAGTGTACAAGAACTTGTGAGTAGCAAATTGTTTGTAGTTGCAAAAGCATACACGATGAAATAGGAATGGAACATAAAAGTTTACAACTTTTTATAAGTTTTCAGTAACGGAGTTGACAATGGCGAATCTACAGGACGTTGTTCTTGAAGCTGTGGATACAATTGTATCCAATAGAATAGAACAGATAGCTACGGATAAAACAGTTACCGCCACTGTCGCTGGCTGTACTAATTCACTTACAGGTGAATATCTCGTTTCATATAATGGTGGCAAATTAAAAGCATATGCCCAAGAAGGAAATACATATATTCAAGGTCAATCAGTATATGTTCTTATTCCAGAAGGTGATTTCACCAAGAAAAAGAATATCGTAGGTGTTGCACAGGCAGCAGAAGATGATAATAATATCAGTTTTGTATCTTCGGCCATTAGTAACTACAATCTCATTGGCCGCAATTGCCTTAGTGATAAAAACAAAGTCACGCCTGCGGGACTTCGTTCTTATAAGAAGGAAGATTACAAAGTTCTATATAAGAAAGATGAAGATGTAAGTGGCTCTAAGCCTAAGTTTTTATCTATTGATACCCAAGAGCTAGAGAATAATATTAAACAGGCCGAAGCGATACTGATTGAAGCGTCTTTCCGCACGTCTTTACCGCGAGAGCATAAACTTACAAAGACTGGCGAATATGGTATCACTTTTATCTTAGCTTTTAAAGATGGAGACGCTACAGATGATAACGGTCAGGCGCTAGTTAAAAAACTATCATATACTATCGACAGCAATAGTATGACAGGTTCGCCGCTTAAATATCAAAATTATTTTGACCAATATCAGATTTTTCCAGTAGATGTTGAAAATTTCTTATATATTGACCAGATTATTTTCTATTGTAAAGACTTTGTAGAAACAACAGACCCAATTCAATCACAAGATAGGCCGATTGGCTGGGGCGATGATATTTTTATTAAAGATGTTGAATTCTATGGTCTGAAAAAGATTAGTGCGGCAAATGGTGATTATAAGATGCACCTGTCTATGCCGAAAGGTTCAACATTTAGAGATTTGACTGAGAACTCTTCTCTAAGCGTTGTCGGCACACTTCGCCATAAGAATGAAGACCTTTCAGGCGATGCCATGTTTTATTGGTTTAAAGAAGATGGACGAGTGACCGCAAGCTCTAAAGATTATAAGATGTACGGTGGCGCTGGCTGGTCTTATCTTGAAGCCAAAGGCAACAAATATAATTTTATTACTACTGGTGCGGAAAATCGCGCTTATGAAAATAAATATATGTGCGTTTGCGTCTATAAAGAGCAAATGGTTTTAAAGGATTATTTTGTTTTATATAATGAAGCAGCAAAGCGCAATATTGAAATTACTTCTTCTCTTGGAGTTAGTTTCAGCTTCGACCGTGGTAAACCTACTTTAACTTGTCTCTTGGATGGTAAATCTTCTGATTTTGAAGCTGGTAAAGCAAATGGGCATCCTGATAACTTCTTTAGATTTGTTTGGTCTAAAGTTGATGATTATGGTCAAACATTATCTTTTAACGAGACGGTTGAAGAACTTAAAGCTCGTTATGAAGATGGTATGAAACAGGGCATAGGATATAATAATCTGTCTGCTTTAAAAAATCAAATAAATGCGCTTGAAGGTGCGTCATGGGACAAAAATACACTTATTTATCCAGTTAAAGGCATTGACTCTAAGGCTACCTTCAAATGCGCTGTCTGTTTGCGCGATAGAGAGCCTGCGGGAAATGAAACAGTAGAAGACATTGAATATAATATCGGTGTTGCAACTATTATTTTAAAGAATGCAACTGCCGCAGACCCTACTGATTATTATATCACTATTGAAAATGGCGACCAAGTATTCCAGTATAGTGAATCTGGTGTATCACCAGATGATGATAGATATGAAGACCCATTAGAGGTCAAGCCACTTACTTGTCATTTCTTTGACCCTGCTGGTCTTGAAGTCAATAAAGATACATATGATATTAAATGGCGAGTTCCATTAACAAATTCAATGATTACTATTCCAAAAGAAGGAATGGTTCTCAATCAATCTAATCAGAAAATTGAATATTGTACTTCACAGATTTATCCTATGGCAATTGCCGCAAACTTTGACTATTCAGCAGTGTCTAATCAGATTGAAGCTATCGTAACATATCAAGGTGTTACATATAGTCAAATGACTGATTTTCTGTTTACCAAGGTTGGAGAAAATGGCACGAATGGTACAGATATTGTCGCTAAGATTTCTCCTACTTCCAAGAGTCTAAAGAATAAAATGCTTGCGCTTATTATTGATAAGAATAATATGATTGAATGGAATACTGGCCAATCAATCTCACAGCAGGTCTTACAATTTCAACTCTATCAGCGTAATGAGAAAATCAATGATGATTCTACTGTCTCTTGGTCTATGGGTTATGGTCAAAGCAAATATATGAGCTGTAATGATGGAGTTATTTCTTGGAATACAACTGATGCGGCCAAGCGTAAGTTTATGAATCAAATCGTTAAGGCTCAAACAACTTATACCGTTGGAGATTCTTCATATAAGTATTATGCTTTTTATGGTATTCCAGTAATTAAGAAATACGCAGATATTGATATTCAAATTGACAAGACTTCTTTATTAAAATCTATTACCTATAATGCGGATGGTCGCAATCCGCTCTATAATAAGAACCAAGGCGTTACACTTATTGGTTCTGGCCTTGAAGATTTATTTATTGAATGGATAGCTGAGGGCGGTGAGCCTTCAAAGACTGGTCAAACATATGACGAGAATCCATTAAGTGCTTGTTTTAAAATTATTACAGAAAAGAATACATCAGATGGTTTACAAAAGACAGTCCGCACAAAAGGATTAAGTCAAATCTATATTCTTCCAAATGACGTGTATGATGGTGAGTATGGAAACAATTTAGTCCATTGTAAAGTCTATACATCAGCAGATGCGGCCAATCCTGTTGTTGAGCTATATATTCCTATCTATATGTCATTGAATACTTACGGTCTTAAATCATTAAATGACTGGGATGGAACACATCTAGAAATCAATGAAGATGAAAACTACATTCTTGCTCCACAAATTGGTGCTGGTGAAAAGAATAAGAATAATCAATTCACTGGCGTTGTAATGGGAACTTCTAAGACTTATGATTCTGATGAATCCCAAATTGGTTTAATGGGATTCTCAGAAGGTAAGCAGTCTATTTTCTTAGATGCTAAAGATGGTTCAGCTACTTTTGGTTTGCCAGAGCAGCAAGCATCGCAGAATAATCATTTTGAGGAAGGCCGCATTAAACTAATCCCAGGTGGCGAAAGTTATATTGGTGCGTGGAGAATCGGTTCTCGTGCGTTATATAACATTGCAAATGCGGAAGTTGATGAAGATGGTAATTTTACAGAAGCAAAAGTAGATAGGCCATATACAGATTATCCTGTAAAGGATTCACAATTTTCGATTCCGGCAGATAAGCAGGGTCTTATTTTAGGCGCTAATCCTGCCTATATCTCAGTCAAAGGTAAGCCACTTACAAGACAAAACTCAAATATTGAATTTGATGGGGCAAATGCCGCTCTCGCTGAGGGAGATAGTCTTGAAGTAGAAATCGACCCACGCAAAGATTCAGCTTTCTCAATCTATAGACATTACAAGAAAGATGATAAGTGGCATCGCTATCCGCTTGTTGGTATTAATCAATTTGGACAGTTCTATACAAATGCAATTCAAGACCAAGAATCTTCAATGGGTATTGGCAAGGTTGGAGCCTTTGGTAAACGCGCGTTAGATGCTAAATATATTGGTGCGCAGTTTGGCTGGTCTGATACTAATCTATTTAAGTTCTTCGTTGATGGTACTGTTAAAAATTCTGAAAAAGCAACAACAGATCTTTATCTTTCTACTGGTACAAGTGTTAATAATGAATATCCAAGAGGTTTCAATATCTATGGTAAATACGTTAACCTCTATGCGCCAGATTTGGGCAAAGAGTCTGCGGATAAGTCAACGCACAGATTACACATAGATTCAGAGCAGGCTATTATTGGTCACGAAAATTCTTATTTAAGATTATCTGCTTTATCTGCGGCAGATGATACGACAGATGAAAAGACTAAAACATCTGTTTTATATCTTAATAATAACTTTGAGTTTATGAATCCAAAAGACAGAAAAACTACTATGTCTACTGGTGATTTTACTCTTTCTGCTATTGGCGCACCAAAAGATGATAAGACAGACGAAGATGGTAATTATACCTATGCTATTGGCGGCAATCTAAGATTTAATGCAACTAATTCAATTACGAATATTGCAGATAAAGATTTTCAAATTAAAGCTGGCGAAGACTATTTAATGTATTCAAAGGCTTTCTCTTCTGTTGCAAATAATGAAGATGGCACTTTTACCATTGGTGCAAACAACGCCAAAGCTGTTTTGACATTGAATAACAATAAAGGACAGAATACTACGCTTATTGGCGAAGGTCTTAAATTCAATGCTGAAAATAATGGTGTAAATATTGTAAGTGATACTTCACCTGATGGAATTAAATTAGTCGCTACCGCTATTAAAGACAACGAAGCGCAAGGTGGCGTAAGCATTAGTCTTATTCCACAGTCTGGTGGTAATGGTGCTTTCTATATCAGGTCTGGTACTGGTACCATTCAATCTAATTATGATGAAGTGCCCCATGTCGGCAAACGAACTTACGTTAGTATTGGTCATGGTGTTGTTTCAAACTGGGGCGTATTCACAGGTACGCCTGATTCACAATCAACTACATCGTTGACTGCTGAACGAGATATATGTAGTATTAGTGGCTGGAATTATAGTAACGAATATTGTTATAATAATGCTTATTCACATAATTGTATGGGTGCTAATAGAACTTATACCAGAGTTTCAGGCCACTTAGGTTGTATTTATGATTTATTAAATAATTTGCAAACGCAGATTAATAATGAAGTAAATGCTCGTAAGTCTGATGTGAATGATGCTAGAGCAAAAGCAGATGCGGCACAAGCTACAGCAAATAGTAAAGCAGATAAAAACCATAATCATGATAACTCTTATGCTAAGAAGAATCATTATCATAAGGTTAATTATACAATGGGTCATGTTGTTGTTAATGGTAAGAAATCTACAACTCAATTTGTTAGTGGCTTAATGACTGGTGGTAGCTATACTACAGATACTTCAAACGAGGAGTATAAGATTAAAAAGGAGATAAAAGGATATGAATGAATTAGAAGTACGTATGAGGGTTCATGCTCTCGCAAAAGATATGATTGACGATTTTATGCTAAAAAACGGAATTAGCGCTACTGCTATGGTAGATGCTCTTAATTCTGTTCTTGTCAGTCTTTATCCAAAAGTTCAAGGAGAAATGTTACGAGCTATTGATATGGATGTTGCGGCTAAGGCTCAACAGCAAGCTCAAGAAGTCAATCAAGCAGAGCAAAAAGCCACTCCCAAGGAGAAGGAAGTTAAATAATGGCAGTAAAATCCTTTGTTAAAAAGGTTGGTCAAAAGGCCAAAGATGGTTCACTTACTTTGCCTTACTCTGAATTTGGAGTTGGCTTTGAAAATGTAGTGGACACACGCAAAGATAAGGGTAATTATTCTCTTGCCCAATTTTTTGACAATTACATGAACTTCATGAAAAATACAACGTTTGTATACACTGGCAAGACACAGCCTACTAATACTCATGTTGGCATTTGGATTGATACAAGTTCTTCTAACCAATAGAAAGGAAGAGTGAAATATGGCAACAGTCGTTAGTACACTGTATCCACCTGTTGTTTCGACATTTCAAAATGCCTTTGTAAACACAGAAGATGCTGTTGTGTATTTTACTCTTTCTTCTTTTAATTCTGCATCTGAGATTAAGCACGTACATGTCAGTTGCGTAAATCAACTTAATAATGAGAATGCCTTGAATAAACTTTCTGGCATTCTCATTGAAGATTTACAATTTGATAAAGTAAGCGGTATGTATTATGTAACGATACCTACCGCTTATATTGAAGGCAATGCTTTTAATACGAATCAGTTTTATAAAGTTCAGATTCGATTTGATAGCTACAATGGAACTGACGAAGTGCCTATCAACGATGAAGCGAAGAAGAATAGTTATCTTTTATCACATACGCAATATTTTTCAGAATGGTCTTCTGTTTGTCTAATTAGACCTATTCACCAACCTAAAATTTATTTGTCTGTATTTGAAAACTATACAGGCAATTCATATATGACTTTTAATAAAGGCTTAACGCAAATCGCGGGAGGTCTTATTTTTGTCACTAAAAATGAAAGTGGCGAAGAAGTAGTTTTAAATACTGAAACTGAAACACTTGAAGCATATCAATTTGATATTCTAGACGATTCAGACAAAGTATTATTCTCTACTCCTACTATTTACACTGGTGAAAATCTTAATCCAAATAATATTGTATATAATATTGATTTTTCATCCTTGAAGAATAGTTCAGATGGTTCTACATCAGACCCTACCAGCACATATTACGTATGTCGCATCACTTGCCGCACAAAGAATCAGTATCAGCTTAGCAAAGAATACAAGTTCCAGATTGGCGAATATACTGGCGCTGATGAATGGCAACCTACAATTAATGCAGAAGTTGATGATGAAACTGCGTCAATCAAGATTTCTGTCAAGAACGAATATTCTTTTAGTGATAGTGTATCTGTATACGTAAGGCGTGCATCTAATAAAGATAATTTTAAAGAATGGGAAACAATCTACAGCGCAAAGCTACAGCAAATTGATTTCTCAATTGTAGACAATACCGTAGAAAGCCTGACATGGTATCGTTATCGCGTAGAAGCTCTTACTTCTACTGGAATGTCGATTGCTAAGCCAACAATGTCAAAAGTCGTTTTGCCGCAATTCTATGACGCTTATCTTTCTCGTGGTACGAAGCAATATGCGGTAAGATATAATTATCAGGTTAGTAGCTTTAAGCCAGTAGTCAATAGAGCTAAGATTGATACCCTCGGCGGCAAATATCCTAAGTTTGCGGAAAATGCTGTATTAAATTATAAACAGTTTAGTATCTCTGGCATGATTAGTGCCGAGTCTGATGTTTATTCTGAATTTGCGAATAAAACAAAACTTATTCATCACAATAATGATACTCTTAAAGGCCTATATTCAGAATATAAAGATGAAACTGGCGTTAAAGATTTAATTCGTAATGATTTTAAGAATTGGGAAAAGACTGGAGGAAATCAGTATCCCAATGGACCTATTTCTAGTGTAACTTCACAGGAGTATCTAACAACTACTACAAATGATTGGCTCTATGAGCGTGAGTTCCGTGAAAAGCTAATGGCATGGTTAAATGATGGTGAACCTAAACTATATCGTTCAATGGCAGAGGGTTCAATGGTTGTAATGCTTACAGATGTTACATTGACACCTAATGCTACCGTTGGCCGCAGATTATGGAGTTTTTCTGCTACGGTTTATGAGATTGAAAATGCTTCTTCTCTAGATACTCTTGATACTCTTGGTATTTATAACCGCAAAATGATTGGTTCAATCAATGGTGGCAATCATGAATCAGAAGATGACACTAAAGATTATATTGAGGTTGTCAAGCCTGCACAGATGTATAAGATGACAGTTACAAATAACAATGATATTAGAAATGAAATTAATGATGCTCTATCAAAGAAATATAGTGGTGTTTTAACCGGATATAAAGCAGAGGACATTGTTCTTAAAAATGTTAAGATTTTCTATCATTCTAAACCTCGTTATTATACATTCCAAGCAAATTCAGATGGTCTAACAGAAGTTACTGAAAACACAAATGGCCTTTCGGAAATGTTGAATCAAAATCAGGTTCAGCGTGGATATTATTTTGGCGTTATCACTCGTGGTAGTGACGGTAACCACAATATTTTTGTCAACGAACGTGGCTATTATCAAATTCCTAATAAATTAGATGTTACTGGTCTTTATTTCCAAATTGGTGATATTGTTACTATTGAATATACTCTTTGCTATAAAGAACGCTCTAGCGCAAAAGAAGCTGTATCTGGTGCATCAATTGACCGCACACTTGTAGGTCAGGAAAGTGGCGTATTTAAACCGAACGCTTATCTTGGTAACAAGATTAGAAATAAATATAATTTTATTCAAATGAATGGTGATGTTATGATTTCTAGTAAGCGCATGAAATATTGGAAAGGCATCTGTTTAGACGTTACTCCTTACGCAGTTGCTAGCATTAAATATCACAATGAAGATGAATATAAGAATTACCTTGTCGGTGGAACAGGCGTTTTGCATATGCTAAGAGATGTTCCAGTAGATAACATATGTTTCTTGGGTATACGAATGAAACTTACAAATAAGAAAAAGTATCTCCAAGAGAATGAATTTAGACTTGATTCGTCTGTTGGCGCAACAAGTGCTACAGCTCTTAATTGGTTTACTGTCATAGATAATACTGATACGAAACAACCAGTTTCGGTTATTCAAGATAAGCAAGAGCCGCAAGATTCTTTTGATGAAATATGGAATCCTATTGGTATGGATGCTGGCACTCAAATGTATAATTCAAAAGATGAAATTAAAAAACCTGTTTTAAATACCGTATACAATATTAACAATGAGTTAAAATTATACTATAATTATCAATGGTATGATTTTGCATTTGCGTCAATTGATGCGATTGATGGAAATACATCGACAGAGCGTATCGGTATTGCCGCAATGCCAGTAGAAGGTATGATTAATTATTATGGTACTGTAATGACTACGAATTATCAATAGGAGGGAAAATGAGAAGGACATATCCTTATTTAAATGACAGCTTTTATGAAGATGCCAATAGTGCATTAAAGCGTAGAAATTTTCTCAAGACTATTGATAATTTTGTAAATCAAAAACAGTATGTGCGGCTAACCCTTCTCAACTGGAACGAAGAACCGTTAAAGGAGATTCAAGGCGTTATTGCGTCTGGCAGTCTTTCTAAAGACGGTTCTTCGTCTATCAGATGCACTTGCTCATTGACCGCATCTATTGATAGCGGTGAATATGATATTGAAAATATGTCATATGATTTTGCAATCAACAAGAAAATTTTTATTGAAATTGGTGTTGAAAACCATAGTAATCAATTTTTAGATTATCCTATTTTGTGGTTTCCTCAAGGTGTTTTCTTTATTGCAAGTGCAAGTGCATCATCTTCTGTTTCGTCTGCGGTGTCTTTACAGCTGACACTGAAAGATAAGATGTGCGGCCTATCTGGTGATGTTTCTGGCACGTTGCCAGCAGCTGTTATATTTGATGAAATGGATACGCAGGATGCAAGTGGTGCATATGTTACTAAAAAAGTATTAGTTTACGACATTATCCAAGAGCTAGTAAATCATTATGGCGGTGAAGATTTAAATAATATCGTTATTGAAGATGTACCTCGCCGCATTAAAAGAGTAATGAAATGGACAGGTTCTAATCCGTTGTATCTCGTGCCTAAACAAAGCGGTAGCGCAGGAGTTGTATGGTATGCGGCATATATTGACAAGCCAGAAACATTAGAAGATGGTACTATTGAGATTTTAAGCGGTCAAGACTGCGGTTATGTTTATGATGATTTTGTATATGATTCTGAATTGTCTGCCAATCTTGGTGAAAGCGTAACATCTGTACTCGATAAGATTAAAAGTTATCTTGGTAATTTTGAATATTTCTATGATGAATTTGGTGTATTTCATTTTAGAGAAGTTAAGAATTATCTTAATACTACGCAAGCAACAACTTTAGTCAATGATATGAAGAAGCACGATTATCTAGTAGAGACAACGACAGGTAAAAGTGTATATACTTTTAGTGATAAAGATAATATTATCAGTATCAGCAAGACACCTCAGTTTAATAATATTAAAAATGATTTTATTATTCAAGGCAAACGCCAAGGTACAAATAGCCAACAGCAAGTAGACGTTCGTTATCACCTTTGTATTGACCGAAAACCTCTACCTGTTACATCAGATGAACGTGGTAATAATTATTATAATACATATTATAATTTATTACTATATACAGAAGAGTCTACTCAAGAGATAAAGGCCGCATTTCCTACGGTATATACAACGAAGAATGATTTTCCTTCTATTGGTGAATTTAATACTATTTATTTCGATGCTACAAATAAGTTTGCTTACTATTGGAAAGATGATACATATAAGTCTTTAAAATGTTCCGCATATTATCCAGCAGTAGATACATTGTCAGTATCTACTATTGCGGAAACTAGTTCCGAGGAAACTAAAGAAGAAGATAAGCCAGTACCAGCTCCAATAATCAATGGAGGCTATCTGGTTAAAGACTGGCGCACTGAACTTTATCTTGAAGGTATGTTAGCCAAAAAGAATGGTATTGATTCTGGTAATTATTATGCGAAAATTGATAGTATTGCTGGTTGGCAGGGTGATGTTTTACAATATGCACATAATTGCAGGATAGATACTGATTATTACTTTGAAGAGCTTGATGCATTTTGGCCGCAAGTTTATGACCTTGTAGAGCAGAAGTTTATTGGAGAAAAAGAAAATGCGGAATTGCTTACTTCTTCGTTAACAGACGGTAATTATTTCTTAGATTTTGTTGATTCTTCAACGTCTGATTTAGGCCAATTCTCTGTTTCTGCTATTGGCCGCAGAACAGACGCAGTGTCATCTGATACGGTGAATTGTTTATTTGCCCCTGAGATTCCAAATATCGTATTTATCAATGCTGATGAAGATGATAAGGGTAGGACAAAGCAACAGGAATGTGAAGATAATGGTATGCCATATACTCAGGTACGTGGTGAAGTTTTCTATAACCTTGCTACTGGTGGTTATAAGAATGGCGCATTTGACCAAGTGAAGTATGAGCTATATCTGCATACAACTTATCAAAATTCTGTATCAATTACTGGATTGCCAGTGTTTTATCTAGAGCCTAATTCTAGAATTGAATTAAATGATACATCTACAAATACATATGGTGACTATAATTTAAATACAATTTCTATTCCTCTTGGACCGGGTAATGCAATGACTGTCTCATGCAATCAGTCAATAGAGAGATTCTAGTAATAGGGCAAAACCGTATAATCGGTTTGCCCTATTTTTTATTTTATATTAGGTTATATTTTTAGAGATAAAAGGAGGGGAAAATTGGCAACCACGAATATTGGTCAGTATAGATATGCTGGTGCAAGTAGCAATTGTATTACAAGTATGTCTTTCAAGAAAGAGTATGTAAGCTCCAATATTGATATTACTGGCTTAGATGAAAAAAATACAGGTTTCAAAGATGTTGCTATCATTCCCGACGAGCAGTTTTCAAAAGGTCAAGATTATTACTTAAAAGTTAAGATTCCACAAGACATGAACTATGCTATGGAATTTACTATCAAGCTGATGAAAAATAAGGATACCAACCAAAGTTCTTATCAGTATATTAAGACCGTTAATGTTAATGCTGGTGGAGACGGGACTAATGTATATAGTGTTGCTCTATATGAGAAAAAAGATGGCAGCATAAATGCCATGATTCCTCTTAAATATGGGCAAAGCAATATTAATGGTGCGCTGTATTATCGAGAAACAGATAAAAAGTATTATCTTGGTACAGGCGGCGCAAGATATGAACAGACAGATAAGCGTAATATCGTTGCTCTTGCTGCATCATGGAAAGCTGATGTTGGTGAGAGGTATGGCTTATTTGAGATGATTTTCAGACCAATAGAAGAAGGTTTTGTATCTATTGTTTTATCTATGACAAGACAATCTGAGGATTATAACATTCAGCACACGACACAGAATGGTACTGAATATGGCCGCATACTAGATATTGATAAAACTGTATGTGAACTTTATAAAGTAAACAATCTTGTCAATAGCATGAATTCAAATGCTAATCTAGATAGGATTGGCGTTTGGGGCCATTCTGGTTTAATGATGGCTATTAATGGCGAAGAGATTAAAATTGGACCAAGTGGATTCTATGAGCTATCAGAAGTTCCTGTTTCTTCTCTTGGTGTAGTCGCTCGTGATTTTAATGATTCTTTCACAGTAGACTATGAATTCTCCAATAAAGACACAGAAGAGGTAGGTGAATAGACCGATGGATTCGCTTTATGGTGGACATGAAGGAGCCAGCTTCGTAATCAAGGCTTCTTTTAGTTCCGTAGACGAGATGAAGCAAAGATTCTCGCAAGGCAGCAATTTCACTGAAGTCTGGTACGGCGAGTATTGTCTTATTTCCACAAATAATAAGAATCATCCAGATAACGGAAAAGTTTTTAGACGTGGACTAGACTACCAGAACGCACAGACCGCTGGTAGTATTTTTGTTGGACAGATAGTTGGACCGTCAAGCGGAACGCCTTTCTTCCAAGTAGACACGATTGATAACGTAAAAAAGATTTCAACCAAGACTCTTGAAGAGAACACTTATCGCCGCTATCCAGTCAGCCAAAACGCTGACGGCACTGTTGTTACCAACTGGAAACAAGATGCTAGTGGTAATTGGCAAGATGTTGGCGGCACGCTTAAAAAAGATTTTAAATTCAATGTTCAAAATCGCACGCTAGTTCCGGGCAAAGATGGAGCGTCTTTTAATGATGATATTGAGTATACATGGGTTAATATTCGCAAAGATGATGAAGACTCGGATTCTTGGTTCTATGTAGGAATGAAGTTCCCATATACAGTTATTGACTATAAAGCTCATGCGGTTTCCCAGTATGATACAGCTGGTAATATTAAACAAGAAAATGCTATGGCTTCCATTGCACGTATTGATAATAAGACCCATCCATTCTGGGAATACTGGGACATGGGTATTCCAAAAGGATTAAAAGGTGATACGCTTCGTAATCTCAAAGTTATTGAGATGAAACAAGAATTACGTAATAAAGTATATGCTACTGAGAATATCACAGTTAATCCTACTACTGGTCTTGCTACTGTTGGTAAATCTGGCTATCCTAATATGGAAGATGATATCTCTAAACATCGTCAGATTGTAGTATATGAATTATACATTTATGATAAGCAAGTTAATCCAGACCCTATCTTAATTTATCTTGGTGATTTTAATATCATTAAAAATATTACAATTGATGATAAAGGTACCTTAACTGTATCTTACACCCATAATGACGATACTGTATTTACCAAGAAAATTAAATGGGTAACAGGTGTTGCTTTATCTACTGGCGATGGTGCCGCAGGTGGCCATTTCAAGATGGATTTCAATAATGATTCGACCGCATATGAGACAGACCTTACATGGGTTAAAGGTCTTGAGATTCAAGACAATGGTGATATTATTGGCACTTTTGCTGGAACAGATGGCGGCAAGTTATCAAATAACGGCAAGAATAAAATAGGTCATATTCGTTGGATTAGCTCAGTTACATTAGATAAAAATACTGGTCATTTTGTATGCTCTTTCAATGATGGTACTGCATCTGTTGATAAACAGCTTACTTGGGTTAAAGATATTACAATCAATCAAGCAAATGGTCAGATTACAATTAACACGACTACTGGCGATAAAATCAGCCCAGCAAAATTAAAACTCTTAACTGCCGCACGTGTTAATGATATTGGTGAAACCACGCTTATATTCAATACTGGCGAGAAAATTACACTGAAAACCTCTGATGGTGGCGAGAATTATAAGATTACCACAGTTCAATCAATTTATATGGACGAAGGTATCAATGCTGATAAGAATATTTGGGTCAAATATAATAGTAATCCAAATCCTGTTAAAGTTAGTGAACCAATTAATTCAATTGAACGTCTTGTAGTTCGTCCTTCTGACTGGCATTTATTTATTCTTTATAGTGACCCATCGCACCGTGTCAAAGTTGCGACAGATGGTTGGATTTCAAATAATGATGCGATGAAATATGATACCTCTATTCCTGATTATGGTGTAAACGTATACTGGAAAGACCTTGGCACTATTAAAGACCAAGCTGGTGTTCTAATTGGCTTCAATATTACTAAAGCACAATTAACCGCCGCAGGATTTACTGGTGCAGATATTATTACTTATTTAAATCGTGAATTCCCGTTCGGTCTTACTGGTGCGCAAAATCAGCCAGGTGGTCAATCTAATCTAGGCAAAATTGTTACATATCAACCGCAAGATGATGCCAAGAGTGATAAAGAGTTTTATGCATTCGATTATAATTTAAGTACATGGTATTATCTTGGTAAGATTGCTGATACTGGGATGCGCGATGTAAAGTTAATGGATGAAAGTGCTGCCAGTTATGAGAGCCTTAAAACTTTAACGTCAGAAGGTCTTGCTTTCTTGCAGAATTCTGTAACAGTTTCAAATAATGCAATTCCTTCCTATTGGTCTAGTACCTATCAGTTTGGAGCATAGACATGAAACTTGAACAAATTAAAGGTCCATTTTCTATAAAATCAAGTCATACATTTAATGCTGGCGCAGGCAATTCTTATGTACACATTGGTATTCAGATTCCAAAGCGTCAACCTATTGCATATTCTGAATATCGTGCGTTAAATGAAGGCAAGGAAGAACTTCTCCTTTTCCCGCAAATTCCTGATTATGATATTACAATTACTACAAATGAGAGTGAATTTTCATATAAAGTAAATGAGACAGGTATTCTTGAGTTTGATGGCAATTTCGGTCCAAAGCTAACATTCACTTTTGAGAAGAGTATGCCGCCAGAGACAATTGTAGACGTTATCTATAAAGACGCTAATGAGTAAGGAGGTAGCAAATGGCTAAAGGCAATCCAAATGATTCTACAATGAAAAATAATTTTGTTGCAAAGGTCTATGACCCTACGCTTAAAACATATAGGCCGATTTACGTTGCGCCAGATGCTACCAACAACAAACGCGGTGAAGTTTGGCTTTCAGACGCTATAGATGCAACATATAGCGCGGCGACAGGTGTTGTTGCCGCAACACCAAAAGCAGTAAAGACTGTTAATGATAACGCCAATAATAAGTTAGATAAGACAACTGCCACTGCGCAATCGGTTACATCTCCTACGACTTTTGCAGGCAGAGTTACTGGTAATGGCGGATTCACTGGAAATCTTACTGGTAACGTTACTGGTAATGCCAGTACTGCTACAAAGTTAAAGACCGCACGTTCAATTAGTGTTAAAGGCGGTAATAATGGTGGCACGGGTAGAGCTAATTTTGATGGTTCTGGAAATATCTCTATTACAATTCCATCAATTGATGCCGCAAGTGTTACTGGAGTGTTACCTTTAAACACAATTCCGCATGGTGCATTAGAGAGATTAGTTCATGTTGCAAATAAAACTGCACGTTTTCAATTGACTAATACGCAAGTACAGACTGGCGATAGCGTTATTCAAGATGATACTGGCGTTATGTATATTGTCGTTGATGATACTAGGCTAAATTCTGATACTGGATACCAAGAGTACAAAGCTGGTACAGCACTTAAAGCTACTCATGCCGCGAATGCAGATAACGCTACGAATGCGACTACTGCTAACAAAGTCGGTCACAGTTTAAGTGTTAGAGTGACATATGGGACTTCATCAGCTTCGCGTAAACAGACATTTAGTTTTAATGGCTCTGCTGATGTTTCGTTTGATATAGATACAACTAAACCAGAAGTTATGAAAGCTGCTACCGCCAATGCAGCTGGTCACTCTGGTCTTGTGCCTGCTCCTGCGGCTGGCAGTCAGAATAAGTTCCTCCGTGGTGACGGCACTTGGCAAGTTGCTGGCGAGGTTACTGGCGTTAAGGGCAATGCCGAGACAAGTTACCGCAAGGGCAACGTTAATCTTACTTGTGCTAATATCGGTGCGGCAACTGCTAATCATAATCATAATACGAGCTATTTAAAATTATCTGGTGGCACGTTGACAGGTGATTTGATTAGTCATACAGTTAAGCCTAGCGCAAATGGCACTTATACTCTTGGCGCTTCTAACGCTCAATGGAGCTATGTGTATGCTACAAAGTTTGTTGGTAATTTAACTGGCAATGTAGAAGGCAACGCTACTAGTGCTACAAATGCTCAATCTGCGAACAAGTTTAATAATACCGTTGCATTAAGAGGTGATATTACAACATCTACCACAAGTTTTAATACAGTCAATCCTATTACAATGACTACTACTATTGGTAACGGTAAAGTTACGTCTGCTAAAATTGCAGATAAAGCTGTTACTAATTCTAAACTTGCAGATGATGTTGGTACTGTATACGTTGGCACTGATACGCCTACAGAAGAGCATATTAAACTATGGGTTAAAATCTAATATAGTTTTGGGCAAAATCCTATTAGGGGTTTTGCCCTTTTTTCATATAGATATAGAATATAATTCTGAGAAAGAAAAGGAGTTTTATGTGAATAAGTTTAATGAATTGACCTCTCTAAGGGGGAGGCTACTGCGGTAGCTTAGAATCTATAAATCAATTTGATATTATGATTTTAGATAACCTCCCAAATAAGGAGGTTGAATAATGAGCAATTTCGTAAATCTTCTAGATATTATCTATCCTGTAAATAGTATATATATTACTACTAGCGGTATTTCGCCTGCAACATCTATTGGCGGTACATGGACTCAAATTAAAGATGGCGCATGTTTGGCCGCATATGCTGACATTGTAGGCTATACTGGTAGCAAGACTATTAGCGTTAAACAGATGCCAGTTCACGCACACGCTCAATACGTTACAGCAAATTATGGTAACCCTAATATTGTTCGTAAAGACTATGTTGCTGACGCAGGCAGTGCTGGCGCACAAAATTATCCTCAAGGGTGTAATACTGGTGATGCTGGTGGTGGGCAGGATTATTATCCTTATTCGTATGCTTGCAAAGTGTGGATACGAACTGCTTAAAATCTAAAATCATAATATCTAAACGAAAGGATATTATGAAAAACTTAATGACTAATCACAGTCATTGGGGGGGAGGCTACAGTAATGTAGCTTCTTCTTCAATGGCTGTTCTAAGCATGGTGATTTGCCATGCCTAATTTTGTAAATCTTCTTGATATTGTTTATCCAGTAGGTAGTATGTATTTTAGTACATCTAGTGCTTCTCCAGCAAGTACTGTAGGTGGTACGTGGGAACAAATTAAAGATGCTGTTATTGCTGCAAGTGGCTCAAAATATTCTTCAGCAGTTGCACATTATGGCGGCAGTAAGACTATTGCTACTAGTCAAATGCCAGCACATCAACATTCTGGTACTACTAATAGTGATGGCAATCACGATCACTCTGTCGATGGACGAATTATCGCATGGTACGGTGCAGGTAAAGGTAATGTTCTTCAAGGTGCCGGTAATTATTTTGGTTCTGTTGGTAGCTTTGGTGGACAACAAACATCTATTAATGGAGCGCATACGCATTCCTTCACTACTAACAGTGCTGGCAATGGCGATAAGTATATTCCATATCACTATTCTATAAATGTATATAAAAGAACAGCCTAAGAAGATTTTATAATATTCTTTCTATTAAATTAGAAAGGATATAAATGAGTAATTTTGTAAACCTATTGGATATTGTATATCCAGTGGGTTCAGTATTTATCTCAAATAATTCAGTCTCACCAGCAGATTCAATCGGCGGGACATGGACAAAGCTCGATAGTGACACGTTCATTTGCTGTGGCACTCCGAATGAGACAGGCGGCGCAAACTCGATTAGGCTTACAATTGACCAAATGCCGTCACACAATCACCAACTTGCTGGAAGCGCTGACTGGCTTCCTGGCAATAATCAACATTATATATGCGTATATATGAATGGTGCAAAAAATTGGAATCCACCGATGGATTCAATGGCAAGTGTTGGCGGCAATCAGCCATTTGACAACCGTCCAAAGTACAGGGCTTTTAATATCTATTTCCGCACAGCATAGTTATATGCTAGGATGTGTTGCATAATATCAAATTTTGTTAACCTCCTAGACATAGTTTATTTATTCGAGGGAAACTTTATGTTTCCCTCGTTTTTTTATGGGCAAATTCCTAAAATCAAACATAAATTATTTTCATATTATATAAATTATGTAGAGAAGAAGGGATATTGCCGAGAATGGATGCTTTGTCGCAACTGGTATCGCAATACTCTTTCGGGGCTATCGTTATGCTAGTTGTGACTTTAGCTGTCGCTTTTAAATTTTTAAGTGAGCTATTGGAATATTTTTATGATAAATTAAAAAAATATTTTAATTATCAAACACTTAAAGATACAAAGCACTCTGAGATTATGGAAAGTATTGCTTCATTGCAAGCAGACATTAAAAAACTTAGCCAAGAAATTAGCAACCAATCGAATGATATTAAAACACTCCAAGAGCACGAAAAACTTACTCTTGAAAGATTGCAGGAAAATTCTCGCAGTTATATCATTGACAAGCATCACTATTTTTGCTATGAAATCAAGGCTATTGATGACCTTAATCTAGAATCTCTAGAACGCAGATATTTATATTATAAAGCGGCAGGCGGCAACTCGTTCATTGATGGCTTAATGGAAGAGATACGCGAACTACCGAGAATCAATCTTTCCAATCCACAATTTATTGTAAGCCAAAAGAACAATGAAAGGAGTGAATAAATGAATCAGGAATTGAAAACAGTTACAGTCAATTTAAAGTCTCTTGACCAAGATATTAAAGACCCTATTGTAGCTGGCGGCGCGGATGCAAACGGTCGTACTTTTAGGATTATTTTTGACCAAGAAGCTGCTGCTCAAATTACTCCTGAGACTAAAGTATATCTGAGTTGGTTTCATCGCCAAAAGAAGATTAAGGGATATAATGTCTTCACGCAGACAAATGATGACCCTATTATCTGGGAAATCAAATGGCCGCAAGCTATGTTGCTCGAAGGCGATGTTCTATGCTGCATTGAGTTAGTAGACAGCGTTTCGATTGCTCAGTCTACAAACTTCATCGTACATGTTTTATCAGACCCAAATGACGGTTCTTCTTTTGTAGTTTCTGATGATTTCACGCTATTCCAGAATGCAGTTATTCGTCTAAATTGCATTGGCGACCAAATGAAAAAGCAGATGGTTGCTCAGAAAATTGAATTTGAAGACATGCTGCTTGAGTTTAGCAAGGTAAAAGTCGATGCAAAAGAAGCGGTAGACACAGCTAATGCGGCTGCTAGCAAGGCAGACGATGCGGCACAAAAGGCTACCGAAGCTATGGAGCGTGTTGAGCAAATTGGCAATAAAGCCGATACCGCTCTAGAAGAAGCTAAGAAATCTTTAGCAATTGTCGATGCCCGCATTGATTCAAAGCTAGATGCTGATAAATGCGGCATTACGTTTACAGATGATATTCCTACAATTAAAGAATATATTGATAGAAATATTCAAATTCCGCACCTTGAAATGATAGACTTCGACAAACTTGTAGGGGAGGGTAATTAAATGGCTTATACTAACCTCTACACCGTTAGCGCGAAGAATCTTTCAAAACTCCCCGTGCGTGACGGCAATATTATTTTTGTAACGGACGGCGGCACAGTATGTCTAGATTTTAACGGCGGTCGCTATCCGTTCAAGACAATTCAGACGTTTGCCACAGAAGAGGACAGGATTAAATATACCGCTGTTATTGAAGGATATTATTATGTCACTTCTACAAATGTCATGTGGAATTTTTCTAATGGCTCTTGGCGACAAATGACTCCAGATAATCTAGAACCTATCGTGTTTGCCACAAGTGTTCTAGATTTTCCAAAAGAGGGAAATCCAAAGACCTTATATGTTGCCGATAAAGCTACTTATAAATGGTCTGCGGCCACAAAAGAATATATTATGGTTTCAAATCTAACTGAATGGAATCAGTTGGAATCTTAATTGGTTATATGCGCAAAAGCGCTTATAATATATATGTATTGCAAGATGTAAAAGAAAGGATGTTACATGGCACAAGTAAAATTTATTGCTACCGACCTTGCAAAGTATAATTCTCTTGCTGCAAAAGACCCCAATACTCTGTACTTTATCGGTGGCGGTGTCAACCAAATCTTCAAGGGTGACCAGTGCTTCTCTGGTGGCGTTTACAAGACTGTTGATGCTTTCCCTGCAACCAATACAGCTAAACAGAATGTCCTCTATGTTCACAAGACTACTGGCGAAGTTCGTTTCTATGATGGTTCTGCTTTCCAGACCGTAGTTCTTCCCAAGGCTACTGCTATCTCTGACGCTAGCACTGCCGCTGAGCTTGCTACCGCTAAGTCTGTTGCCGATTATGTTAAGACTACTATTGCTAATCTTAACACCGGCGCTCTAGCTGACCGCGTTACCGCTGTCGAGGGCAAGGCTGCTGCTAATGAAGCTGCTATTGGCGTTATTAACGGTGAGGGCGCAGGCTCTATCAAGAAAGCCGCCGCTGATGCTAAGAAGGCTGCTATTGATGCCGCTGCCGCAGACGCTACCACTAAGGCTAATCAGGCTCTAGAAGATGCTAAAGCTGATTCTGCCACTAAGAAAACAGAAGCTATCGAAGCTGCTGCTGCTGAGACAACCCGTCAGGTTGGTGCTGCTAAGACCGAGCTACAGGGCGAAATTGATAAAAAAGCTAACAAGGCTACTACTCTTGCTGGCTATGGTATCGGAGATGCTTATACAAAGACAGAAGTTGATAGCCATATCACTTCTGCTGTAGCTAACGCACATCACCTAAAGCGTGAAATCGTTGCTCAGCTCCCTAAGGTTTCTGCTGCTAATGAAGATACAATTTATATGGTTCCTGATTCTGGCAGCGCTGATGCCGCAGGTTCTAATAAGTCTGTATACACTGAATATATGCTTATCAATGGTGCCTTTGAGCGCATTGGTACTTCTGATACAGACCTCAGCAATTACTTCACTAAGGAACAAGTAACTGATTCTATTGCTACTGCCAAGAGCGAAGCTGCTGCTGATG
>UMJE01035288.1_pt1 | contig 56197 bp, 48 predicted proteins | sample 1965971 | NCBI WGS metagenome assembly UMJE01 (sample SAMEA4836143, study PRJEB28245) | human gut metagenome | biome: gut microbiome; material: fecal sample | place: Denmark | collected 2008 | reverse complement strand
TTCGCACCGGTATCCTGGATCTGACTCTCCAGCTTCCGGATTTCTTCTTCGCAGGAGTTCATGACTGCTGCATCTGATTCTACCAGATGCTGGTACTGCTTGATTCTGTATTTCGCAGTCATTGTCTCTAAATCCTGCAGATATTCAAATGACGGAGACCAGACCTCCGTAATCTTCTCTATATTTGAACGGATCACTAATGTCGAGATCAGTGCCACCAACACTAAAAATAATGTCATAACAAGCACTGTCATTCGATATACTTTTAATTTTCCTGCAACCTTTAAGTTAGCTATACGCTTTTTAATCTTTTCCATGATAGTTTTCCCTTTCTTTGTAAATTATTGATCTTTTATCACATTTGTTTATCCATAAGCTGCTATAAAATAGCATACTTTATTGGAAAAGTCTATAAAAAAAAGTATTAAATTATTTTCTACTACATATTAGTGGTTCTATTGCTAGAAACTGGTGAAAATTAATCTAAATTCTGTCTCCTGGATGAACACTTTTCACAATGCTGCTTCAAATGTTCAGAACAATGCTTTCAGACTTCCTACTATGATGAAAATACGACTGAAGGCTGCATAAAGACTGAACATTGACAACTGAATAACTGCCAGATATTGAATTTTCAAGGTGCATAGCTAAAATTTATGTGCGAAGTTTGAGTTTATAATTAAAATTGTACTTTAAAAAGCACAATCACAACAAAGCCCGTGTTCAACTAGCTGAAAAGCTGATAAACACTGGTTTTGTGACCTTTTTAGTAGAATTGTAAAGTTCTAATACAATCAAAGTATTGCTTGTTTTGTTATAATCCGTGTGTTATATTAGACATGTAAATGATTTTTGCTCAAATCATTGCAAGGCTTACCCTCTTCCTTGGGTAGGCCTTTTTTATTTCTCGTCATTTTGGGGTGTATTTACACCTCTTACCCTTGTAGATACTATAGCTCCTAAAGGAACCATATTTACAGTCACCTGACCATCAGCTTTTCGCGTAATCAGTGTACCACCTCTCTGTATATAACTCTTATCAATATCTTTATATCCAAGATAATCTATCGACATTCCATATGTCATCTGGATTCCCTTATATATAAGTGAAAGTGTATTCAGATGGTCATGTCCGCAAAACATCCATTTAATAACACCATTCTCCACTGCTTTGTTAAAAAATGTTCCTTCAAACTTTGAAATTCCAAAATGCTCATTCTTCTCAGCAATACTGCCATGCTGATATATTACGCTTTTATCACCAAGCTTCATCTTACGGTATGCTTCCTTAAATTCCGCAGGCGGCATGTGGAAAAATGCCATCGCCTTAATATCCGGATTACATTTTTTCAAGTCATTAAGCCTGTTCATGCACCACTCCACCTGATCATCATGTATCCGGTCAAATCCGCTGTAAAACCAGCCTCCTTCACCATACATATTAGAATCAAGCATAACAAGTGGCAATAAAGCATTGCCATCTGAATCGGTAAGATTAATAAAGAAGTTTCCTACACCTGTAAGCTCTTTCCTGCCTTCAGTAAATATGCAGTATTTCCCCTTCTTATAAATCTGTGCCAGTTCTTCCTTATTACATGTCGAACCCATCTCGCAATCATGATTACCAAAAACAAGCGTATACGGAATTGCAAAGCTATCCATAAATTTCATCAGCTTGTACGCCTGCTTTCTGTTATTAAGCGTTCCTGCCTTTGGCAGAAATGGAAATATAGAATCTCCAGTTAGCACTATCATATCAGGCTTTGCTTTATGAATAATCTTTGTTACTGCATTTAGCGCCAGCTTATCCTTCTTTCTTGATATAAAACCAAATCCCAGATGAAGGTCTGTAAGCTGCAATATCTTAAAATCTTTATTCTTATCAATTGTATATGTAAATGTTTCATTGTCTGTCTGCTTTAAATTGTCTGATTTATACATACTTTCACGCCTTTCTTTCCGGCACTAAAGTTAATACCTGTTATATATTTAGCTGAGTGGTATTAATGCTCCTATAGCCGAAACTATTGTCGATACTACCATAAGAATCTGAAATGGCAGCGTTCCTATCACTCCGCATATAGGACTTGCTCCTGCTTTCTTTCTTGATTTACCATATGTCAGAACAAGCATTATGCTCACCAGTACAACTACACCGCTCATGATTCTTGTAAGTATTATAAAGCTGCTCACTCCGAATATTGCAAATAATATACATGGAACTGTCGCTATAAGCCAGCTTACACGGTTGCCGATTCCAACCTGCTCATGCACGACATCTCTTAAAGCAAGTGTGTTGCTCCAGAATGTTGTAAGCAGAGCAAAAAGCGAAAAGATACCTGCAAGAATAACCGCCCATTTCCCGATGCTCTCTCCAAGCTGCATATAAGCAAGTTCCTTATCTATTGTTCCCTTAGTTCCAAGAAGAACGGTAAGTGTTACAACAAGCACGAACGCTGACGACAGACCAAATCCTATTAATATTGATTTTCTTATCTTACCCGGATTGCCATCAAGTCCTTTAACGACCTGAATAACCGCCTGATTAGCAGATGTCGCAAATACAACCATACTATACAGCGCAAGCAGATTATTCCAATGGAAATGTGCTGTATAGAATCCATTAACTGGATGTGTAAATGTTCCTACTGTCATAACTGCAACTATTCCCATAAGAAGTATTACAGCGTATTTCTGTGCAATTCCTACCGCCTTCATTCCCATAAATACAACAATTCCGGCAATCACATAATATATAACCTGTGCCAGCCATAACGGCAGTCCGAACCAGTTCACAAATATCTGTGCCCCACCGTTAATATTGCCGCTCACTCCTATCATAATCGCAAGCCCATACACCACAAAAACAATCCAGCTGAATACCTTCTTCATAACTCCGTGGAACAATTCCCCCTCAAAGCTTTTTACAAGCTGTACACCACCGTTGTTATACGAAAGTTCCGCAATTATAAGATGTAGAATTACATTAATGACGTAAGCTGCTCCTACCATCCATATAACATCAATCATACTGTTTTTCGTTGCAAGATACGGAACTGCTATTATTCCCGTTCCTATACTGTTTCCCACAATCATGCTTATTGCCTCAAATGTGGTGAGCTTTGCTTCTGATTTTATTGACATATTTTTTCTCCTTTTCACTCACGACATAACATATTATATACATTATATATTGCATTGAATATTGTGTAAATTCATTTTTGCATTTGACCACAACCGCCCCCAGTGCTATATTATGTACGAAATAAGCGCACACAGAAAAGGAACAAACGCAATGAGCAGAAATGATGAAAACAACTATACACTGCGTCCTCTCACTATAGATGACGCTGAAGAATACAATGCACTTTTAAGATATGCCTTTCAGGTAACTGAACAGGAGCTTGCCGAGACAGGATGGAAGGATGATGAGATTACCCAGTCCAAATTCCCGGTTCTTCAAAGAGCTGATGTACTTGGCTGCTTCAATGGTGATGATCTGATTGCACAGTTTGCAGTATACCCTCTTGATATGAATATATATGGTGTGAAATACAGCGTAGGCTTCGTTACAAGCGTATGTACTTATCCTGAATACACAGGACACGGAATTATGAAAAGACTTATGATTCAGAGCCTTATTCGAATGAGAGATGCACACAAATCATTTGCTTTACTGTATCCATATTCAATTCCATTATACCGTGGTCTTGGCTGGGAAATTATTTCTAACAAGATGACTTATACAATCAAGGATACACAGATTCCAAGAAAGCTTAATGAGCCTGGTTATGTCAGACGAGTTTCATGGGACGACAAAGAATTTAAAGAACTTCATACCAAATTTGCTGAAAAGACTCATGGCTGTCTATATAGAAATAACCTTGCATGGGAAGAATACTGGCGCTGGGACGAGGACGACACCTCTGTTGCCATCTATTATTCTAAGGACGATGTACCTTACGGATATATGGTATACATGATAAGTTCTGATGTCATGCATGTTAAAGAAATGATTTATCTTAACCGCGAGGCACAGCTTGGCTTGTGGGAATTCATACATGCCCACGATTCAATGATTGACGAGGTCCGTGGAAACAATTACTACAGTGAGCCAATCGCATTTGAACTCGATGACAGCGATATTAAAGAGACAATCCGCCCATACACAATGGGTCGAATTATTGATATAAGACAGTTCTTTGCCAAATATGCATGCGACCCGGACGAGCCTTCTGTATGTATACGCTTCTACATTGAAGATGACCTCCTTGCATGGAACAACGGTTACTTTACATACCTTTTTGATAATGGCAGATGTATTGAAACCGAACAGCAGCCTGATTACGAAGTGTCTATGTCAATCGGCACATTAACCACATTAATGCTTGGTTACAAGACTGCTGAAAAGCTTCATATAATGGATAAAATCCAGGCATCCGATGAAGCCATCGAACACCTGGATGATATTCTCTTCCATAGAATTCCTTATGTATCAGATTATATCTGATTATGATGCTGATATGATTTTTTAACACAAAAGCCCATAGAATCTGCTTCTATGGGCTTTCTCAACATTTTAATCAAATATAATTAATCATTTTCGTTATTCAATTTCTTCATTATCTTATCCACATCATACCCTGGCGCTTCTTCTTTCACTATATCATATAACACCTTAATATCTTCAACATTCTCTTCAAGTTCAGAAGCAATCGTTTCCAGAGTCTTTTCTTTCTTAACTTTCTTTATAATTAAGTTAATCATATTTAACTGTGTGGTTTCTTTTTTTGCTTCATCAACGACTTTTCCAACAATTTCTTCAACAGCTTCATCAACTAATGTCTTCCTTACCTTCTCTTCATCATAATCATATATACTCACTTCAACGACCTCCTCCCTGTGCTGTTCAAAGAAATCGACAAGTATATTCTCTTCTATGCATTCGTCCATTGCCTCTAATACTGCCAGCTTGACATCTTCCCTTTCAGCTGCAGTTTTATATCGCACTTTATTGACAAATGTCATGTAATCACGAAGAGTTTTGCATTTACTAAGGATATCTGCATCTTTATCATGCTTCTTCTATGAAGCATATCATTACTGAATAATTCCCTAAATACATCTGATACATAATGCAAAAACCTTAACGCCATGTTATTATTCCTGCTTGACTGCTGTTCAAACATATACAGGTTCATGCTAAGTAAAAATGAGGCATCATTCTTATATTTCATATATGAGCCTCCATTCAATGTCGTGACTTTCAAGTCATTCACATTAATGTAATTGGAATTATTCAGTGCATTATACAGTTCAAGTAAATTCTTCTTATCCCTGTAAAGCATACAGAATACATTATCCTTATATTTAACTGCTACATTGTCTCTTTTCTCTGCCATAGATATCCTCCTCGTCTCTTTCACAGGCAGATATCCACGCACATATACTAATATTATTTCTATATATGTATATTAGCATTTACAGATATCTAAAACAAGCCTGCATTATTCAATTATGTGTTATGGGGTTCCTCCTGAATGATTATCCAGCATTAGATAAAAGAATTAAATTCTTTTAATATATTAATAACATGATTTATTAAATTCGTCAATAAAATATTTTTTATATTTTAAAACAGCTACCCACACCTTCTGGCATGAATAGCTGTCTGCATCTATTTCTTATTCAATTTCTCATTCCTTATAACCAATATTATTGTTACCAAAACATTTATCATAAGAAATACCTGTTAATTTCTCAATTACATTTCTTGTTTCCTCAGAAACATCTTCTTTTCTGCCACCAGCGTGCACTCTGTGACTGTGTTGATGCACCTGAAACAAATCCAAATGCAGCAAGAACCTAACCTAAGATAAAGACAACGCTTGCTCTCATAAGCTTGCCAGCCATTGTCATAGCTCCGACATATACACCTTCTCTTGGAGCATTTGTGTCATATGTTAATTCAGATATTGTAGAACAGCTCCGCGACTTACGCTGTGTACTTGAGGCACAGCTTGCAGTTGAAGCATGCGATATACTGACAAAGAACCAGCTTGATTCATTATATGAAAATGTAGCTTTATGGGAAATGTATATCAAACGCGGTGATGAAGAAAAGATTTTCACACTTGATAAAGAATTTCACGGAAGTCTGTATAAAATGTGTGGCAAAACTGTATGGTACAACCTTGTAGAAAGCATGGCACCACATTTTGACAGAACTACAATATTAAGTTTCAGATGCAAAGAAACAGGTAGAATCCTGAAAGACCATGGAGAACTTGTATCAGCAATTGAAAAAAAAGATAAAGAAAAAGCTGCCCATATATCGCAGAGACATATGAGCAGATATTCTGAAAATATTGACGCAATCAGGAAAATGTTCCCTGAGTACTTTAATGATTAAATACGTGTTGTCCACTTTCCACAGTCCCACACATCAGTCGCAAGACCATCGTAGAACTCTGGTTCGTGGCAGACCATAAGTATACTGCCCTTATATGCCATAAGGGCTCTTTTTAATTCATCTTTGGCATCCACATCAAGGTGGTTAGTAGGCTCATCAAGTACAAGAATGTTGCTCTCCCGGTTAATCAGTTTGCACAGACGCACCTTTGCCTGTTCTCCACCAGAAAGAACCTTAACCTTGCTCTCGATATGCTTGGTTGTAAGACCACATTTGGCAAGGGCTGAACGAACCTCATACTGTGTATATCCTGGAAATTCCTGCCATATCTCCTCAAGACATGTAGTTTCAATTCCAGCAGGAGTCTCCTGTTCGAAATATCCTATCTCAAGATAATCGCCCTGCTCAACATCACCTGACAGAGGCTTGATAAGTCCTAATATACTCTTTAGCAATGTAGATTTACCGATACCGTTAGCACCTGTAAGCACAATCTTCTGTCCTCGCTCCATCTCTAAGTTAAGCGGACTTGAAAGCGGCTCATCATAGCCGATAACAAGGTCGTGTGTCTGGAAAATATATCTTCCCGGTGTTCTCGCTGTCTTGAAATTAAACTCTGGCTTTGGCTTCTCTGCTGCCAGCTCAATAATATCCATATTGTCAAGCTTCTTCTGTCTAGACATTGCCATATTTCTTGTGGCAACTCGTGCTTTATTTCTTGCAACGAAATCCTTAAGCTCCGCAATCTCCTGCTGCTGCTTATTGTAAGCTGCCTCAAGCTGCGCCTTCTTCACAGCATACACATTCTGGAAATTATCATAATCACCCGTATAACGGTTCAGTTCCTGATTATCCATATGATAAATAACATTTATAACACTGTTAAGGAATGGGATATCATGCGATATCAGTATAAATGCGTTCTCATAATCCTGCAGATATCTCTTAAGCCACTCAATATGCTCCTTATCAAGATAGTTAGTAGGCTCATCAAGAAGAAGGATGTCCGGTTTTTCAAGAAGCAGCTTGCCTAGCAGTACCTTAGTTCTCTGACCACCTGAAAGCTCAGTTACATCTTTATCAAGTCCAAGTTCAGATAGTCCCAATGCTCTTGCAACTTCCTCAACCTTCGCATCTATCATATAGAAATCATGCATTGTAAGAAGGTCCTGAATAGTTCCCGCTTCCGCCATCAGCTTGTCCATCTCTTCCGGTGATGCGTCGCCAAGCCCGGCATATATCTCATTCATCTGATTCTCCATGTCATACAGAAAATCAAATGCTGATGCAAGCACTGACTGGATTGTCATGCCCTTCTCAAGCACAGCATGCTGGTCGAGATATCCGACTCTGACATTCTTTGCCCACTCAACCTTTCCCTCATCAGGCATAAGCTTGCCTGTTATTATATTCATAAATGTGGATTTACCTTCGCCGTTGGCTCCCACTAATCCAATCTTATCAAGCCTGTTAAGCTGGAAAGATACATTGTTAAATATCGCTCTGTCACCAAATCCGTGTGTAAGTCCGGTTACTGTAAGTAAACTCATGGGTTATTTCCTTTTCTTCCTTAATTATCGTGTAAACAGTAAATGCAATCCTATTCTGCATATTCCTGTCTTTTGTTTTAATTATGCCATAAAATTTATATTATCATAACATTGCTTGTATTGTAAACCCGATAAATATCTGTTAAACAACTGCTTGCATCTGTAAATGAAGCATCCTCTGAGATTGTCAGACCTACCATTCAGGTATTGTCTGATTATCCAATATCAGGTCTTAAGGTTGATGATGGGTTCAGTATATCTACAATAAATGCTTACATTGCATTACTTGAAGATATTGAGCCAAAGATTGATGAAATATCAGAAACTATGAAAAATATTAATCTGCCAATGGGATTAAACAGCATGATTTCTGATTATGCTGACCAGCTTGCTTCTATAACAACATCCTATGATGATTCGAAGGAATTCCTTCCACTCTTTCAGACATTTGTATGAGACGGAAGTGACCGGACTTATCTGCTTACCGCACAGAATTCATCCGAACTTCGTGCGTCAGGCGGATTCCCTGGTTCTATAGGAACAATCCGTATAAGAGATGGCATTCTGACAATTGGTGATTTTAAGAGCGAACCGAAAGTACTTGCTCAACATACATCATCTGCATCACAGATAACAGACCTTGAATATGAATTATTTGGTGCATGGATATATAATCCGCGAGACGCCTGCTTCGATCCTGACTTTGAAAGAACCGGATATATATGGGCTGTCGCCTATGAAGAGCGAAACGGTGAGCTTGTCGATGGTGTAGTTTCATTGACACCGGCTATCATCCAGGATTTACTTGGCATTGTCGGCAGCATTACATTATCAGATGGAACAGAACTCACAAGCGACAATGCAACTAAGGTTTTACAATATGACATGTATTACAAATATCTTGACGCTTCTCATGCCAGCACCATGAGCACAAGCAACAATTATGTTGATGACCTGTTCTCGGAAACAGCTAAAACAGCCATAACTAAGCTTGTTGACAATTTTGATATCAAGAAAGTCAGTGACTATTATAAGATATTAGCTAAAGGTGCAAAAAAACGTACAGTCATGATGTGGATGAAAGACGAAAACTAGCAGGAACTCGTCCGTAACGCTGGTTACTCAGGAACTCTTAATTTCGATCCTGAAAACCCTGAAACAGGTGTATATTTTAACTTCACTGACCCGTGTAAACTCGGCTGGTTCCTTGATATTAACACTGAAGTAAGCGAGCCAGTAATTAACGACGATGGTACCCGTACTTACGAGGTAACTGCCACATATGGCAATGTCATTACTAACGAAGACATTACTAACGGCAGTACATACATTATCGGCAACTACGGCGGTCGCATAAGCGGTTACGCACATATATTTGCTCCAGCTGGCGGAACAATATCCGACTTTAAGGCAAGTAATGGTGGAAAAATGTATATGAACGAATACCACGGTCATCAAGTAGCTTATATGTTTGGTATCGGTATAGCTCCTGGCTCACAGCTGACAATTACTTACAAAGTAACAACTGCTGCCGGTGTGACAACCCCGCTTGGCGTCAACACTACACCTACTCTGCAGGAGTATAGGTAAAATTAAATTAATTATGGCGGCTCAATGTTATGAGATTGAACCGCCTTTAATTATTTATTTGATGCTAATGCTATTTTTCAATTATTGGAGACATTTTTAAATTCACATAATAATACTTGCCCTCATATTTATCTTTAAATGTATAATGAGACGTTATTATATGACATCTTTGAAACTCGTCTATTTCAAAGGGCGCAACTAAAATTTTATCATCCGTTTTTGACAAAATTACATATTCATTATCCTCAATTTCAACAAACTCATATTTATTTTTTTCTCCATCAAAAGGAATGAATTCATGAACAATGCCAAATGTTGCAGATAATAATGTAACGGCAATAATGCCCGCTGAAACCCAAGGGTATCTATGCTTTTTACTAAAAACCACAAATACAGATGCTGTTCCACATATAAAAACAAGAAACATTAAAATCATAATTATTATATCAATAACCAAATTATCTTTTTCAACATATTTTTTTACAATTTCACAACATAACGATAAACAGACCATTCCAGTAATTAAACCTGTAGCAAGTTTATATAGCCAATCACCTATATAATCCAATTTTAGTACTTTACTTGCCTTCTCTTGAACATATACATAAGCAAACATTCCTATTACCACAGCAACTGCTAATATAACTAAAATATTGTGATCTGAATTATATTTGAAATATTCTGCAGGTATTCCATATAAATTTTCACAAGTGGATTTATAAAATATGTTTTGCATAAAATAAATAGCTGCATATATTGCTGGAATAGTAACTATCAATTTCGACCAAAAATTTTTTTCTTTTAAAAAAGCCTTGATTTTTTCAAAAAAAGTTTTGCCCTCTTCTTTCTCTTTTTCACTTGTATTTTCTAATATTATGTTTTTTTCATCCATATCACACCTCAATATATATTATAAACTATCTAGTTTTCACATTTTTATTTACCTAATAACATGAATATTACCTTCTGTTCATCCAACAATTTCTTCAACCTTACAATCTCAACATAATTTTCAACTACTAATACATTCCATTATATATTTCATAATATTTTCTTGTGAATTCAGATTATTCTTAATATAAAATGCTTTTATTGAGTCCTGATCAATTACCTCCTGACCAGCTTCATCATCTTTATATCCTATTCTTTTTTCCCGCCAAGGTTCTTGTGAATGACTAATATTCTCCAATGTTTTTGGAGAAAAAAGGCCAAAAGTATTAATAACTAAATCAATTACACTTATTTCACTATCTGTAAGTTTTGACAAAACACAGCCATGTGTACTATATATTCCATCATCTATTGGTTTATATCCAAATTTTTTATATTTATTATACATTTGTGGATATACAGGTCCATGAGCCCATGCCTGATTATCTTCAAAAATAAGCTGCTCACCATTAACAGCATAATTAACTCCGTTTGAAAATGATAATAATTTTTCTAATGCTAATGGTGTAACCTCCCCCATATGTGTGACAATATAATTAGCTATCTGATCAATTTTGGAACCACCCATTTTAATCAATCTATCATATTGGGATATAACTTTTCTATATGCAATATCCTTTAATTTATTTTTGTGTTCTTCTACCAACCCAATAAAATATTGTTCATCATTTAAAATTTTAAACAATACTTCAGAATACTCTCTAGATGGGATAAAGCCATCATAATATCTTTTTATTGTGACCTTTCCGAATCCAGCTACATCTGCCAGTGTTTCTTTTCCAATATTGTATTTTTCTAATATTTCTGATATTTGATTTAAATCAATCAATCCAATTTTTCTTTTATATGCCTCAATTTTTTCTTTAGATTTTCTACAATTATAGTCGATATCTACTGCTACTTCACTATTGCAATATCTGCATCTACCTACTTTGAATTTGTATTTTATTATTTCTCCTTTAAAGTTCTCTTTAATGTATTCCTCACGCACATCATATTCAACTAAATCTTCACATTTATTACAGTAAGCAAGTTTCAAATTTTCCATGTAAGCACCTACTTTCTTCTTTTATATTTCTTTTGTTCTATGTATTATAATATTTCCCAGTACACAACAATATTACTATTGCATACTGGTAAATTTATCTTCAAATTTTATTATTCTTCGGTCTATTCTTATGAAATGAAACAATAAAAACTTTTTTATATGGTACTTTTCTATTATTAATCTTTATATATATCAATACATCTTCCGATTCATCAATTGCTGCATCTCTTCTCATTAATTTGCATGCATATTTAAACACATATAAATACTCTTGTGGCAATCCCTTTTGCCTTCGTCTTTCTGCCCCCTTGCTAATATCTTTAATCTTAGCTACAAAATTGTCTTCTTCTAAATCTTTTAATACAAAATTCTGATCTTTAGTATCAAAAATAAAATCATCTGACAGCGCTGGATTCTCTTCTGTTGGAGTCTGTGGAATATACTCACTATTATCAACTGCAACATACAAATCATTAAGAACATTTTTTATTTCTTCTTGTGATGCTTCAACTTTAGGTTCTGCATCAACTGTCTCATCAATAACGCTTAACGACAATTTCTGTACACACTCTTGAAGATAATCTTTCATCAAGTTCCTCCTTTTTCGTTTTATTTGATATGTTTTATCCAAAATTTTAAAAAACATATCATGTACATATTATATCACATGATATGTTTTTGTCAATTATCAAATTATCGTATCACATTCTGTTCTTTCATCAATTTCTTTAAATCAGCAATTTATATTTCCCCATTTTCCAGCATCTCATATACACTACGGACAATATAACATGAATCATTCTTACACTGCTGTTCAATATAAATTTTAGTCTCTGTTGTTATACCTGACTGCTTTCGAACTTCTCTCTGAATAAGATTCTTAATGCTTACACTTTCTTTATCAATCATGTCAACCAATTTCTGGTTAATTAACGCCTGATTATCTGGGTTACGCAACATCCTAAGTAAAATCAGTGTTGCATTTCTCCTTATCTCTTCGCGGTCTTCATTCAACCACAATAAAACATTCTGCAATATAACCATTTCCATCACATTTGGAAAAATAATATCATCTTTTACCATCAGATAATCCCTTATCATATAAGAAACACTATTTATTGATGGGATATCATCTTTTACATAAGGCATACTTATCAGAAATTCCTGATACATATCCTTTCCCATTGCAGTACCTAACAGGCATAAACTTATCTTTAAGGTAATCTTGTCAATGTTACACAGAATACCTATTGTACAATCATTATATATATCATCTCTGTGATTAATTATATCTTCATATTTCTCTTTATTTCTCTCATAAGCTGATGGATATTTGAATACAATACTAATCAATAACGATATTGCATCATTCTTTTCATTAACATTTTCTCTGGATATCATAAGCATATCGTATACTGCATTTATAAGCTTATCCAATGTAGAATCATCCGCAGCATAATCATCCCCAACAATCATATTGTGTGCTGTTGCTATATACCTTGTACCATTACTATAATATCTGCCATTCTTTCCCTGATTATCATTATTTACTATAATCTGTTCTATACACGACTGCATAAACACAGGAAAATCGTTGATGCCATCCCGAGTGGACTCCAGCATATATATACCATTATAAATTTCCGGCAGCCTTTGTCTTACAGCGTTATCCAGATCTTCTGTTATCTCATAATCCTGTTTTCTTAACTGCCATAAAAAACCTGGACATGTTTTTATCATATCCAAAGCATTATCATCATTAATTGCTTCAACAATATATGTTAACAATTTCTGTCTCATAGACAGATTCACCTTATCAAGCTTGATATAATTGCCTATGAATTTAAACGCTTCCCTATATATTATATATACTTTATTTCTAAACATACTGCAACATATTACACATAATTGATCCTGCGGCATCCTATATGAAACATCTGATATATAGCTAAAAATATTTTGCCCATACATCCATGTTCTGTTATTGTCTACAAGCCAGTTCTGTATATCTCCTATAACAATCTGCTCATATTCATTAAACACATCATCTGTAAGATATATTCCAACTATGCCAAAAGCTGCCAGACGGCTTATCTTCTTTCTGTATTCCAATACATTATTGTATGAAAAATCCATAACAGCCTGCGCTTCATCTGCATTCATATATATCAATATATCTGGAAATGCACCGCATATACCTGATAATTTCTTCTTTTCAGGTGTATATGTCAAATACTTTAGTAACTCAATCCTTGGCTGCCTGTCGCTATACTTGTCACATATATAAAAAAGGAAATCCCTCGCATCACTGTAAAAGCTTAATATATATGTAAGTGAACCATTACACATAGCTACCTCAAGCATCTGAGCCATATATCTGCCATAACTTGAAAGGTCATTGGCTATTGTAACCGAATATGGAGATTCTACTTTTTTCTTATTAAATCCATCTACGAACTTTTCTCTAAATTCTTTTTGTAGTCTGTCCATTATAGGATAATATAATGGTTCATTAGATGAATTCAATCGTTCCTGTGCTTCAGGCCATATCGCAGAATTTATATCACCTTTCATCTCGCCATCCAGGCACTGCATATTTCGAAGGTCTATAAGAATATCATTAATTACCCAGCTGGCCATATTGTTGTCTGTCGCATGCGTAAGAGCTTCTTCCAAATGTTTTATCACATTCTCTATATTGCCTTTATAATAAGCTTCTATTGCTTTCCATCTTATATTAACAAGCCTTATATATTCCATATCCTGTGATGCCAGCATGCTGCCCAAAAATCCAGATATATCAAATGTATCAATAGATGCATGCTCTACTAATATCTTTAAAAATGTCAATACATAATCATCCATTGTGGATATCGTATTATCCAGACTAACATCTACTTCCATCTTATAGTCCACTGTCCTTATAAGATTGCTCATTATATAGGCTGTTGATTTCTTCAATTCAGATAATTCGCTTTTTAACATTAAAGCCCCAGCATGTACTACAGGTTTAACTGCATCCACATTTCGCATGTCTTCATATTTACCATTAACATCATCTGTTTTATATATTTCTTTATGACAATACATGTGATATATCTCAACAATATCATCAATCATTGCCTGTGCACTATCTTTAGCTAAATCATTAAAGTTATGCACCACCTGACTTTTAGCATAAGATGCTCCCATTATGCTATTCTCAAAAGCTGTTTTACTTTTTCTATGCCCATCACAGAAATAATACAATGCAAATATATTATTTTGCTTAACACAATCAATCTCGTTCTGAACACCTTGTGGAATTCCATCTTTATTATCTATCAGAAAAATACATACATCGCTATCCTTAAGTGCCCATAAATAATGATCCTTTGCAGGTAAAGTCGATGCCCCAGAATTCTCAAATGTATAAACAGTAATCAAACCTGTCGACTCAAGATATGTCCTTAACTCAGAGCGCATCTTATCGTATTTCTTAGTCCCACATATTGAGCTTATAAATACTTTTATTTTATATCGTGGTGTCAAAATCATTTCCATTACATCCTCTCCAGCATTACAAAGCCTCTTTATTTCTATAATAATTTTAACATAAACACAATAACTTTACTACAGCAATATATTTTATAAATATATAATTCACCATAACAAATAGAATCTAATTACCTTTGTACAAATACTATTATTAAAAATGCAGTTATCACATCCCTATGATAACTGCATCTATATTAACTACTTATTCTGTTCTTTCAACTGTCTCTTTAGCCTTGCTATCTCAGCGTCTTTCTCCGCACTCAGTTTATCAGATGCTTCACTTCTCTTCTTCAACGCTTCTATCTCCGCATCCTTCTCCTCAGATAAAACCCTCAACTTATCCATCTCATCCTTCATCCTGTCAACCATCAGCTCCGCCGTATTCCTATCCAATATCCTCAACGCTTCCGAAAACATACTGAGTGCCTTGTCCATATCACTTATAAGACTTTTATTGCTGTCTTCAAAAAGAATGATTGTATGAACCTTTCTTATATCTTTATAAGATGGCCTTGAAGAGCCATTCATAGAATCAGCATTCTTTCCAGTAATCATTTTATACTGGCGAAGCACAAGGTCTGCCGAATAACACGATATCCTCTCTGCCGGAAAATCATAAGAAATCTTCTGAATCTCAATATTGGCAATGCTGCCATCTGCCATAAGTACAACCATATCCATAATAATCATCACACCAAGAAACTGTGAGTCCTCATTAAGAAATACCTCAAGGACGGTAACATCCGCATCCAGGCTGATTATAATATATTGTCTAAATATCTTAAGGGTTGTTTTAAGGGAATTCCTTGGAATAACTTCTGCCATATCTATAATCACTACACCAATTTTGTCATCTGTCCTTTTTTTATTTTATCGGCTATCTCTAAAACCTTATTCTTATCAATAGAAAACTCTTTCAAAATATCTTCATATAACCTCAATCGTTTTTCATAAATACCATTACTATTTAATCCCAAAACAGCCACTGCCACACAGTTCATATCCCATCTTCTCATATCATATTTGTCAAATGCATCCACAAAAGTCGTAAATACTTTATTATTTATATTTGTCTGTACAATGTGGATATAGCGGTACATTATATAACCCTTATAACATCCTTCTTTTGCATAATTATGTGTTTTATAATATGATCTTACACTTGCAAAAAATATTTCAGAATATAATATTTCAAATAATTTCCTTCTTAAAACATATTTCTTAAAGTCAGATGAAATACCAAGTACTCGTATCATTTGCATTTCAATAGTTGAATATCCCCTCTTTAATTTTCCGACTTTATCTCCTAAATGCTCTTTAAATATAATAAAAGTATTTAATGGATTTTTTATATAACTCCAAATGTTTCGTTTTGTTTTCTGATAACTCTTTTTTTTCTTATTTATTTTTCTTTGTTTCTTACGGTATTTAATAAACTCAGTTGACATCCAATTATACGAATTAGCACGAATAAAAAAAGATTTATCTTCAATTGCTGCAATAAACTCAAATATTTTATTAACTTTAGGATCAGATAAATTAAGAGCTTCATACACATTTTTGTTAAATTCTTTATACATGTCAGTTATCAAATTCAACTTAAACTTCTGAGCATATAATTTGTGAAAACATATCAAAAGTGGAACAACCGAACCATATACCGAACATATATAGAATTCATCCAATAAGCATTGAGCCGTATATGAATTCATCAAAAGTACCAACACTATCCATAACACATGGTCTTTGAAAATACTCATATATACACAATCAATGATTTTATATATTGGATTAATTATAATTGTATTTTTATCTTGATCTTCTGTTTGTAAAAACTCCTCATATAAATACAGAATCACAATTAATAGTAACAACGAATATTCTGCTCCAATTAATCCAACATACACCATTCCAATATTCGTTATATAAATCAATGATATTTTCTGTTTGAAATTAAAATTACTATAATTTATTATTGCTATACATGAGAAGATATATATGAAGAATATACTTCCTGCAAATATTGTTGTCATATGTTTATTCCCTAATTTACCTGTAGTATTATATATTATTACAATCTTAGTATAATATTTTTAATAACCATCTTTCTATTTAATCACTACAAATTTTTCACCGACTGATACAAATCTTTTAAAGTCCAGTCCGAAATATCTATCAATGGTTCAAACATAAATGAATTAATATGAATACTCTCAGGAGTAATTAAGTTTACATTTTCAATAACAGCAACCTGGGCTGGCGTCATGTATGGACGTGCTTTCTCAAACCATTCTCTAGTTTGATTACTAGTACTATCTACACAATCCCCTAAACTTTGATTTATTACTTTCTGTAAAAATTCCTCCGCCAAAATTCTAGTACAAATTGAAAGAACAAGTTTATTATCTAATGAAACTTCATCCGTCGTCGGTGCACTCACAATATCATCCGCAATTCGCTTTAATACAACAAGATATGACTCATCTGTTCCCGAAAATGCTACATTCCCTACAAATCCTTTAATTATATCCCACAAATCTTGTAACCGAATTGCTTTCGTATCTATTGGCATTGTCTTTAAATGTAAAAAACATGTCAATTTAAGATAGTCTTCCTCATTGCCACTGTATTCAAACAAATTTCTATAAAATGGTATACTCGAAATGAGTAATTTCTTTTTTTCATCCGTCTTAATGACTCCCGACTTTATTCCACCGATAACAACATTTTTAAAAAAATCTTTTTGATACTTAAATTGTGTAATAACCACTTTTCCAGATGGTTCTCGTTGTGCCACAAAACAATGATTCCTGCAAATTCCAAGCCTTGACTTAACCGTTCTATAAAAATCGAAATTATGAGTCAGAACAAGTAAGTCTATACCACTTGTCTTTGATAAATCCGTTAGGTATTCAATTATTGCGTATTTATTTTTATAATCAAAAGAATCCGCAATATCATCTGCAACAATCAAATATTTACCATTTCCACTTAAAGCTTGTTTTCTTATCTTCTCTAAATCAAAGAGTATATACAAAAGATAAAGTGCTCTTTTTTCTCCAGTGCTTAATGATTCCATTAATTCATCTTTATCTAATGTTTCCGTTTGTCTTTCTTCCCCTTCTCCTCTAGAATAATCAAATGTCAAATTAGGTGCCTCATCTTTTAAGAGAAAATTAGCTTTATTATTAATACAAACCTTAAAAGGAACTCGGAATCTTCTATTAAATTCCTCAACAACTTCTTGCCAACGTTGTGATTGTTCTGCCGCCTTATTATATAAAGTTCTAATCCGCACTGAATATAATGAAATTTTCTGGTAATATTCATTAAAATTTCTTTCCATCCTCATTATGCTATTTAACCATAAGATTTTTTTTAACTCATTTACATCACTTAAGAACGGAATAATTTCTCTATGTGCGATAATAATATCCCTTAATCGACTAACATCCGCATTTGATGTCAAAATTTTTTTTAATTTTGTAAATGCACTACTTAACTCTGGCTTTGTATAAATTACTTCCAATTCCTTATTGACAATTTTGTTCCATTCATCAATTGAAGTTACCTGCGTTTTACCATCACGTAGCAATATAGAATGATGCGCAGCAAATAAATTATTCCCGACAAAAGCTTTCCCTAATGCCTCTGCACTTTTATCTGTAAATCCTTTACTTAACAATTTGCTTTCTTCCAAAAATGCATTTAGACTTTCAATATAGGATTCCAGTGAAGAACGAAATTCTGGTTTTGAATAAACTGCAAGTGTCTTTTCGTTAATTAATTCTGAGTACAAAATATCATCAAACATAGGCCGAGGTATATAATTATCTAAAGCACTTTTAATCGCATCAAACACATCTGTCCAATCTGCAATATCTGGTAAGTCAAAATCGGCAATTAACGCTCCTTTTATTTTAGGCTTTGTTATACCTGTCAACACCCTTAACGACTCTTGAATCTGTTGAATTTCTCCCGCCATTTCTGCCATAAGTACATTATATTCATTTCTTGTCTCTTCATCTGCCAAAATAGTACTTACAGTTTCTCTAGTAAAATCAAATTTATTTGCAAACGTATTTACAACATAAATTCTATCAGTTGAAACTGGAATACTTTCAGGATTCGTAGACCTATATTCATACTGCGAAGTATAATAAGTTACCAAATAACTTGTTTCTACATTTTTGAATACCCTATCCATCGGTGCTATTCCCTTCGAAATATCATCCATAACCTTGGAAAATGATGTTTTCATTACTCCATTGGGTGCGTATATTATTGCTTTATTACTTGCATCAAAATCTATATAGGGCAACTCTAAATCTTTTAAACCATAGCAATTTAAAAACTTTCCACTTAACATATGTAATCTCCTTATTCACTTCTTTCCATATATCAATTGCATCAGAAACCAAAATACAATCTCCTCATTTCCTCAAACAACAACATACTTAAATTAATCTACTATTCTGAATATAATTATTCATATTGCCAGTTTTATTCTTTTATTTCCTTAGCATAAATCATAAGACAAGAAACAGCCCCTTCGCCAAAAGAATCCCCAAAAGAATCTTCCCTTATATATAAATTTTTATTCAGCTCATAAAACAATGAACCATCTCCATATATGACTCTTCTTGATTCACCAGCTCTTCTAATCGAACGACGGTTATATGTAGATACTCCACTTATTCTAATTAAATCCCAAATTAACTTAGTCCAGTCGTCATTACATGTTGGATCTTTTTTAAATAAGAAAGTCCGACCCGTAAAAAATTTCATCAAATCTATAATTTGATTAGATAGTTTTTTCTCAAGAAACAGCTTTCTATCTGGATATGCGCAACAAACCATCTTTTCATCTGTATATGGTTCCTGAAATAACAAATACTGTGCTCCTGAATTTAATGTTTTCGGTTGAATATCTATTTCTGTACCATTCAAAGCTCCTGCACGCTCTAATGTAAATGTAGGCCATTCTTCATATAATCTCAGTTGATGAGTTTCTCCATTGGGAACTATATAAGGCACCTTATTTACCTTTTTCGCTTGCATCAGCAATGCATTACATTTTTTCGTATAAAATGCTTACTTATCTTCTAATTTAATATCTGTCGGTTTCTTAATATAATTTACCTTCCTACAACAGTATACTATTTTCACATCGCTTCATTATTTTAATTTTACTACTTTTTTAATCAATATGCAATATATATTCTCTACATTATTAAAGTCTTAAAAATAATATTTTCTACATTTTTAATTCATTCTATATAATTCTCCATTATCAGGTGGCGAAAAACATTTACCTAAATAGTTGCTGTTCATTTAAAAACCAAATGCATTGATTGGAGCGTTTACGATAAAAATACATACTTTAAAAATGCAAATGCAGTTACCATAATTAATATGATAACTGCATTTGCTATAATTACTTATTCTGTTCTTCTAAAAGTTTCTTCAATCTCTGCACTTCTTCCTGCAGCTCATTATTTTTCTCTTTTAATTCATCTTTCTGCTGTAGTTGAACCTGCAATCCATCTATCTGTTTTGTAAGCTCATCATTCTGCTCCTTCAAGTCCACAATCTCATCCTTCATCCTGTCGACCATCAACTCCGCCGTATTCCTATCCAATATTCTCAACGCTTCTGAAAACATACTGAGCACCTCCCCGGGTCTTTCCAAATACTCATTAATATCACGGCGTACTGATTCCAAGTCTGGAAATATCTCTACCAGTCTGTTTATCTCCTTCGGTGTCTCGGCTACGAATAATGACAAGAATTTTAATCTGTCTCTCTTCATCTTTTCAGAGACTAATTCATCATTATACTGACTACTGTCATAATCGTAATCCGTTATTTCTGTACGCCCTTCTTTAATATCAGAATATCGGTATTTTTTGAATGTGTCAAGGCTTACCAAAACAAAATCCTGCAAAAGTTCTATCTTTATTCCTGTATTAAATTTCGTCTTTCCAACATGAAAATATAGTGCCTTGTCCACCTCACTTATAAGGCTTTTATTGCTGTCCTCAAAAAGAATTATTGTATGAACCTTTCTCATATCTTTATATGACGTTTTTGAAGAACCGTTTACCACATGCTCACTCTTTCCTGTAATCATCTTATACTGGCGAAGCACAAGGTCTGCAGAATAACATGATATACTCTCCTCCGGAAAATCATAAGAAATCTTCTGGATTTCTATATTGGCAATACTTCCGTCTGCCATAAGCACAACCATATCCATAATAATCATCACACCTAGAAATTGTGAATCCTCATTAGGAAATACCTCAAGGACAGTAACCTTCTGTCCTAACAGACAGCTCACCAGCTCTGAAAGCCTGTCTCTGCGCTCAACCGGATTGAATATCTTCTTAAAAAAAGGATCATACAATAATGGCAAAGACCTTCTACCTTTTAGAAAATCCTCATATCTGCCAACCCACTCTTCATTCTTCTTAAGATACTGGTATGTACTTAAACACAATGAATCCCCATTAATCTGACGCATGGCTGCATCATAATAATTCTTATTTTCTTTAATCTCCATAAAATATACGACACCGGTGTTCCTACCTCCTCCAAATTAACAAACATGCATATTTATATACCAACGGTATCATAAACAAATGCTGTTGTAAATATACATGTCGTAATCCGTCGGTTTTATGTCATAATCGGTTGATTTTATGTCGTGAACGGTAATTAATAAGTTTCTCATTGGATGCTCTGAAATGAAATTCTACTCCTTAAATTCATATTGTTCCACAATATCTGCCTTACTCTTCATACGTTCTGGTGTTATTGCTTTTCCATTAAATCCAAATGACATGCGTATAACCTTATGAATATCCCATGCATTTACAGGAGGTATAAATCCTCTGGCTTCGGCAAAGTACTTACTAGCTGGCATATAAGTTACCCCCCTGACCTTTGTCTGGACTACATAAGGATATATATACACCAGATATTCCCTATAATTATCAAGGTCATTACATAAATCCAGTTTTATATAATCTTTTAATCCTTCAAAAAACATTCTGGAATATAGCACCTCATAGATTTTACGTTTTAATATTTTGTATCGCTTAAATCTGACTTTGGAATACATAAAAACGAGACCATGCTTATAACTTAATATCCTCGCAAAAGAGAACTGGTGTACACATATATTGTTATTTTCAAAAGCCCCTAATATTGAAATTTCTTTACAAATTCACGTTCAAATTCTATTTCCGTATAAACATATGCATCTTTAAAAAGGTATTCCTTCATCTTCTGCATATATTCAGGGGTATACTTCTTTTTCTTATATTTGTAATTTCTCACTTGTGTTACAACATTCGGATTTTTTGATGAACTACATACTAAAATATATACTACATTTTTTTTGGCAAATTTAACTGGATTACTATAATCAAATTTAACATACTTTTTATCATCAGTTGAATTATATAAAATATCCAAGAGCATATACCAATTACCATATGCTTTTTTTATAACATTGTTCTTTGTACTACTTCCATTTATTTTACTATCCTTGAATTCGATAAAATACCATGTATTTGCATTATCAATAATAAACCCGTCTGTTGTATTTACAATGTCATCTGTTGTATTCTCATATTCATCATATATTCTTATAGATTTGTACTGATTTTTTGCTATACCATCCATATCAATCACATCTAATTCTCTCCCATTGTAAAAACAAACAATATTTTCCTTATCAGCACTATTCTTTGATGCTTCTTTTAAACTAATTGGTATTATTGGTTTTTTCTGTAAATTATCATTGAAAAATTCCTGCAATGACCATATAAATTCATCAAAATTCGTCTTTTCGTTCATCTTCTAATTCCTCTTCCAGCCTATCCAATCGAATACTCGGTTCAACCATTTCAGAATGTATTTTATCTATATTGTTCGTAACATTTTCAAAAGTCACTCCACTATCTTTACTTTTTGATAAATAATAATGGCACTTATTCTCTATTTCATATTTTTTTGAAAAATACTCAATTGCCTGTAAAAAATGAGAACTATGTGTTGTAACCAAAATAGTCATATCAAAATACTTTTGAATAAGAACAATTATCTCCGCATATATAAGTTGCCATTCTGTATGCATATGGATTTCTGGTTCATCCAATATCAAAACATCTTTTTCTTTCAAAATGCCTCTTTCTAATAATGTTTTTATCAATACAAAGCCTTTCAAACCAGCTGATAAATTCATGACAGATATTGGTTCTTCATGATTTGCTGATATATATTGCATACCATCTTTTGTATTTTTTATTTCCCCATTAACAACTTTATCTAATACATCATTAATTTTTCTTAGTGATTCTTTAGCAACAACTGCATCAAAAATACCATCTAACAGATTATCTCTCTGATACATTATTTTTCTAATTAGTTGTTCTCTAATGCTTATTCCTAAAAGCGAAGATTTTCCATAAACAATATTATCTAATATAAATGGATCATCTATCAAAAATGCTTCATGTAAAATATTAATAGGCAACTCTATTTCCATACATTTATTATTTCTAAACAATAGCTTAATATCTTTTCCCTTAATATTTAGATTAATCTTTGCCTCTTCATCTGGGTAATAGCAGTTATTTATCTGTGTAAAAAATATATTAGAAAAGTATCGTTCTATGATTTCTTTATATAAGTCTTCCTGTGATGTGTTCTTAATAGCAGAAATTTTAGAATATGATGTTTCCACATAATCCTCTATTTCAGACTCTCTTCCCTTTTTATCTTCTTCTGCTATTACTTCATTCAAAATATTTCTATATTCATCAATTGTTAAATCACCTTTGAATTCCATTATCTTATTTACTAATATTCTTTCAATTTCAAGAAAACCTGTACCATCTTCTACCGCCATGAATATATGCCTATTTCCATACACTCCTGTTGTTATCTCTGAACAAACTTTTTGAATGTCATTTTTTCTTTTATTATTTACACTTTTATCAATAGATTTTAAAGAATTAAATACCGAATACAGAATTTTTCCAATCGTACTTTTTCCTGTGTCATTATATCCTGCTATAACTGTTATCCCATCAAGTTCTATCTCAGCTTCTTTTATCTTAGCAAATCTTTCAATTCTAAGTTTCATACCTTACCACCTCTTCGGATATAATTAATTATCAAAATTATATCATTATATCTATTACTAAGTCCAGTATAACAAAATCTAAGTTTCCATTTTTTCGGTCACAACAACATCTGACAAACAACCTACTCTGCAAACCCATATTAGTTCAGTCCAATATCTGTCTCGCTCAGATTTCTTCATAATCAAATTCTCAGAAAATTTATTCGGAATAAAATAACTTTCCACTACCTATTTGCCAAAAAATTATCATAATAAAAATCCTTTAAAATGTAACAATTCTTTTTGTATTTCATTATTTTCGTTTTCTGTAAATAAAAACCTATTATATGCACTTGTTTTATCAAGCAATAAGCTTCGAAATATCATATAGCTACATAAGTTAAAATTATTTCTTATCCCCTTATCCCTCAATTCCTTAAATTGTTGATACTTACTGGAATCAAAATTATCAAAAAGAGATTCCCACAACCATTTAACAAAACTTGGGTATATAAAATGTGACACATTTGATTTTCCTATCTTATCAATCAGTTCATCTATATATCCATCATTATTAAATTCATAAATAGTATTCTGATATATCAATTTGTTTGTCCTGTCTTTCCAAATTCTATATGCAGAATTCGACATATAACTTTTATCAGATCTTTCTGCAATAGCTAGGGAAAAAATCAATACAACAATTACATCTTTATTATTAAGCAAGGATAATAACCATTTAAGTTGAAAATCTGAAATGCTATATATACTCATAACTTTATTATAACTGCATTTTTCTGCTTCATCTTTAATAAATGGCTCGCAATAAGTTGCTTTTAGTTTATTTCTAAAATTCTTTATAAAGTTCCCACTATTATTCTCACAATTAAAGGAATAATCAAATATGCAATCAAACACCCGTGAAATATACTTTTCTAAATTAGTATATTTGTTTAGATTTTTTAAAATCATATATATGTCATTATTAAAGTCTAATTCTTCATACATTGCGCTATTCTTACACATTTCCATTAAAACATCAATTATGTTAGATATACACCCATTGCTAAACTCCTCACTATTCACGCATGACATTTTATTTAAAGAACCACAATTGTTGAATATTTCATTATAAATTTCCTTAGCATCGCCTTTGTTAATAAATTTATCTTCTAACTCATTAAGCTTCAATAAATCTCTGTTAATAGCTCGACATACTCCAGTAAAAGAATATTCATAATATAAAGATTGTAATATACTGCTCCATTTCTTTACATAGTACAATTTAACTTTTTCTAAATATTTCTTAAGCAATAATTTTCTTAAATTTTTTCTATTAGAATTATTAGTTTTCGATATTTTCTTAATAAGTTTATCAATTTTATTATATATTCTATATATATAATAACTCTCTCCTTTAAACGCAATTTCTAAATATTTTATAAAATCATCCTGAGTATCTGTTACTTCTTTAGCTTTATTAAACAAATAATCCATTAATTCATATTCATCTATCTTTTTATGGAAATTAATAAACAGAGGAACAGTATTATCATTTAATATACTTTTAAAATACCTTATGTATTCTTTTTTTACTTTTGACTCTATCTTATTTTTAGCTGTGAAATTTAATGAATCATAATTATTACTGCTCAAAAATCTATTTTTTGCAAAGTTAATTGATTCAATCAGAATTGCAGCGCAATATACACATACTAAAGCAGCAATAGATATCCAAATATAATATAAATTATTTTCATATTTCTTTAAAAACTCATTAAGGTTATTAAATATTTTATATTCATAATTATAGTTGGTCACAATTCTTAAGCAAGGTATAATAAACATGATCCAAAGAAATAATTTAATATGTATATTGTACAAACTTTCTATCCAAAAGTTATCATACAAATCTCTTTTTAAATTGTATCCAAAATAAAACTCTGCCTTATTATTAGCTTCTACCGTTACACTTTGTAAAAATGTAACGATAAATGTCAATATAGTAACCATCCCTGCAGAAAATAAAAACATTTGTTTCCCACTTAATTTATATATATTTGTTTTGCTTAATATAATACACGAAGCAAATGTAAAGAAAACTGAAATATTTTCTATCGGATGTATTACAACATCAACAGTAAACGAAATAATTTCTTTTAACATATTAACAAGCTTTTCTTTTATATTACATAACATAAACACTCCTCCTTTGTCACTTGCTATATATCAATTAAATTGTTTCACCGCGCTTCCGATACCTCTATAGATATCGTTTCCTTAATTTCAAACTCACCGCATAATTTCTGAATTCTTTCATATTCGGATTTCTTAATAACCCAACGCTGCATAACCGGCTGTAAACAATGATAACGGTTTCCTATATCCCTTACTCCATTATATATTTCGAAGCGAACTACCTTTTCACCATCTTTATTTACAGCATATATTCCATTATCCACGATTATCTTCCATCCAAAGCACCTCATAGCATAATATGATATATCACATATTTTCTGGCTCAGATTAAAGCTTGCTGTTCCTCCATTGCGGATAATTATATTACAACATGTTCCCTCATTGAATCCCACATGATTAATTAAGAGACTCCTTCCATTCATATGCCCTGAATTTTTTGCAAACTCATCATCACACGCTTTAGTAAGCTGCAGATACGAACAGAGTAAGCCTTCAATCTCTCGCTCTCCCATATAGTCAACTACTACTCCTCCAAGCAGCTTTTCTTCCTCTTCGTTAATACCATAGTTCAGAATCTGATGTACATAATTCTTCTGAACATCATCACTTCTCTCCAGAAATTCTTCTTTCCTCTCATTAAAGAACTTTCCATCATTATAAGGAAACATCGGAGCAGAATTCAACAATATATAAGGTTCTGTTGACGATAATACACACTGCAGCATACTTACAAAATCCATGTGCCATCTGCCATTATAAAAATCTTTATACATTACATCATGCATCGCTATATTCTCTTTACATACTGAAACTCCTAACTGCACATTATTTCCCACCTTGAATAATCCAGAATCAAGGTCTCTTACTTTGGAAATATACTCAGCCACGCTTTCCTCAAGGCCATCACCTTTGTCTAATGTCATTGAATTAAGTTTTTTTATCACATTCATGACATATTGTCTGCCAGAAACTGTTCTTGCATCATCATGATACTTTATGAATTTTTTACTTCCATCATCATATATCTGCTTAAAAAATGGCTGTTCTACCAGATTAGGTACTGGTTCATTAACTTCCCTGATATCATTAATCTTAAAAATTAATAACCGGATATATATCGCTGCATTAAAATCTTCAACGTCTATATGACTATGTAATACAACACTAATTTCATCAATTTCAACTCCGTCATCTATTAACAACTCCAGAATCATCAGATACCATTCCCTTGCCCTGAAATGTAACTGATTCCAATAGCTGTCGACAACATTTAATAACTCCGGCTGCAGCTTCAATATGTGATATAATGCTCTTAATGCCGTCTCAGCTCTATCTGCATCATTACCTAAAATCATCAGAAGCATCATGCGGATAAATAATATTTCTAATGAATTAATCGTGTTAACATCTAAAAATTCCCTTGACTTAAGAATATCTTCATCCCGGTCAAATTCATCAACAGAAACATTAATATGCCCTGCCAAGCTTAACCATTCCTTTTGCATATTGAGATACTGCCTTAATCCATACACAGCATAATCAGCATCTGATACTGATATCCTCTTCTTACAGGCATCCTCAAGTTCTTTATACGGGTAAAAATATTCCACCTCCCCATTCAAACCAGATATAAGCCTGTCTCTTATAGAATTATCATCTGTTGCACTTTTATCAGATTCTGAATCCGCACTTTTATCATCGTACCACCTGTCTGGAATTATATATCTGACTGGATCAGCATAGCAACATACCTCTGCTGGTCCAATATCTTTTAAATCATCCACATTAACATCAACATTGTTCTGCTCTGCATTTTTACACAAAGCATGTTTAAGTGCCTCTATATGTGAACCATTACTTTCATTTCTCCAATCTGATATTCCTATTCCGAAAGTCCATATCAAAAGCAATTCATTTCTGGAAAACTTATTGTCTTTAAGCAATCCAACCAGTCCCTCAACCATATACTCTGGGCTGCTAATCATCTCCTGAAAGTACCTGTCATCCTTAAGAGCATTTATTATATTCTCCAGACCATTTGAAAAAATATCGCTGTATACCCTGCAATTAACATTATATGAAAGCCTGTTATCCCCCATATCTTCCACTTTGTCAGATATTTTTTTTACCTCATCAGAAAACTCTCCTGCTCTTATTGAAGATAAATCTGAGACAGCAGCATACCATTCCATAATATTGCTAAATGAATATTCTTTATGAGATACATAACCAATCACTGACCATTTTACTTTATCAACAAATGTCTGTAGATTTAAATATTCATACATGTTATATTGTCTGGCAAGCTCTATGATATTAAATGCCAGCCTGTTTCTGTCTCCAATCTCCTGTTCCCATATTCCACTATTATCATTTGTCCAATATGCTACATAATCTTTTATTTTTTCTTTGTTATTCCTATAGTAATACCAATAAGCATCTATCTTCTGATCTATCGGATAATTCTCAAACATCTTATCCAGACATGCTCCCACTGTCTGCCTTAACTCCGTTCCTGATTTCTCCATACAATTAATAAGCGAAATCAGGATTTCAGAATAATGCTTTCTGATATTATAATCTTCTTCGAAAATATTATGATTCCATATAAAGATTCTTTCCAGCAGATATGTAACCTTCTTTTCATCAATGGCATGCACCTTATTATTTCTTAACTGGTACAGCCAGTTTCCCAATACACACATAAGGTTAAATACCGCACCATAATATGTTCCCTTAACTCTTGGATTATTATTAGCGTAAAGCTCCAGCATATGCGATGCATTCGTATCACTGTCTACAGAAACATTTAAATAGCCTGTCACAAATGCATATACACAATAATATATGGATTTATATTCAAATGAAATTTCTGATAACTCAACATCTTTAATCTGATTCAATATAGCGTTGCGCTCATATTTATCTGGGAATCCTATATTACCAGATACTATCTTCATAAAGATATCAAGTAATATAAATGTTTTATTCTCTGTTTCACTGATTCTGTCTCTTACTGCTTCTTCTATAATACCAATATCCTCATATCGACAATACTTTATGCATTGCAGACAGATATCCAACAAATCCTCCCTATAGAAATAATAATTGGAATTGAGACTATTCCTCAACTCATCCCCTGAGTAAATTAATACACATTCCTTGAAGAATGTTGTTTCAAGTATTCCGATAAATTTATCAAAACTATCTACATCCGTATACTCCTCAAGCATCCCATACTTTTTAAATCTGCAAATCATAATCCCTAAATTACGGGCTATTTCCTTTGCTGTCTCAGTAAGCAGAATATTGTCATCATCAGAAAATCTTTCATCCAGCATTCCCTTTTTGCTGATATTATTCCATATATCCAATACATTCATATCAGAAAACCATCGAAGGAACATTCCTTCAGAGCGTCTGACATCAACCTGATACAATTCATCTATCTTATCCAGGACATCATCAATTAATTCAGCATTCCACTGCGATAATTCAACAACCTTACATTCATTTTCAGAGTATGATAGTACATCATTATCATTCTTATCTGTAATATCATAATCTTCTATTTCGTACTCAGTTTTATATAGCTGCTCTATTGTATCCCATGCTGCTGAAAGATTAATCATGCTATTCCAGTCAATATTTCCCTTTGATAACAAATCTCTAAGTATTTCAGAGGCATTAATAGAAAGTACCTCCAGACTCACACCATTCACATATGATGCAATCACGAATTCAGGAGTAAAAATATTAATTATATCCCCCTGTCTTTCTGCCATCTTTAAAAGTTTACATATATCATAATAATATGCCTGTGACTTCACCTTTGAATTAATATAATATGTTGCTATTGTGTCTGATATATATACTGTCCTGTTCCCATTTTTTATTAATCTGGTCAGAAATACTTTAACATCATTATGCAATAATCTATATCCACATTGCTCTTCAATAACTAACGGTTTTAATGCTTCAAGCATATCTTCCCATGTACGCTTTGAGATGTTTTCTTCTTTAAACATCTCTGCCAGTATGTTCCCATCAAGCTTCTCATTAAACAGTATAAGCACACCTGCCAGCTTATAATCTACAAAGCCATGCGAATTAATCTTTCTTTTTGCATTATCCCATATACTGTAATAATATTGCTCAAGATTCACATGTAATTTTCTTTCTTTCAGATGCTTCTCCAACTGTGAAACATCTGTAAACATTGCTGCCTCATGAACTGCAAATATCGCTGAAAGCGTATTCCCATTAGCAATACTGTCTATTATATCTGTTATTACCGGATATTCAGACATTCTGTCATCAGATATCCTATCACTTACAAGCATGGCTATATCTTCTCTCTGAATTCCTGGCACATCAATTTTCTTTACATTATCGTCTTCATCACATAACCAGTATGGATACTCTGCATAACCTTCTTCTGGCTGTCCTGCTATGAGCAGCTTCACATTCTCAGGAATATAGGCGGGATTCGGTAGTGTCTTTAAAAATGTCTCTACTCCTTCCCCCGCTCTTGCTGCATGATCTATTCCATCTATTGCAACGATGAATATAGTCTCCTCATCTGCTGCATACCTCGAAGCAATTTCAAAAAATCTCTTCTTCATATCTCCTAATGTCATAAAATCATTCTGTAAGGGAACATTATACTTTTTAAGCTTTCCCTTCAAAACATTCCTTAATTGAGAAAACATTTCATTCCAAAACACTTCTTTTCTAACTCTTTCAGACACATCCACAGGAAGATATTCTTTATCTGGCTGAACTGGCTCATATGCATAATATCTAATTCTAAGTAAACTATCTCTCTTATTGGATAGTTTACTTATAATATTAGTTTTACCTATACCAGGTAAACCCTTGAGAAAGATTACTCTCTCCTTACCATTTCTTAACTCTTCTTCTATTTCATCAATAAAACTTTCTCGACTTGTAAAAAATGGATTACATGGACATAAATCATGATTGTATGATGGCCTGACTGTATTTTCAGCCAGTGCATCCCATACATCCTCTGGATTAATCTTCTCTTTATTGATTAGTGAAGAAGTCCAATATCTCATTTTCTGGTCTAGTTTTATAAATAATTCCTTTGCAATATTCTCATTAACTCCAAAAACTACGGCTGTTTTCTCTATCAACTGTCTCTCAATTGATTCCAGATCTGGCTGACTCGTCTCTATTTCAAGTAATCTTAAGAATTCCATTCTATCATTATCTTCTGGAATTACTGATAATTGTTCTTTACACTCTTCCCATGCATGTTCATATCCAGCAAAGTGGATATCTGAATACTTGGTATTATCATTATGTAGCTGTCTTTTTAAATCAGGCAGGAAATCCTTTAAAGCTGGTCTTTTAAAACTATCAGACTTTTTCGTCGTAGATACCTTCTCTCCAAGCTTTCTGTTAGTAAATATCTGTGGAACAATAATCTTATAATTATTCTTTTCCTTATACCAAGATTCAGCTAATTCCCCTAAAAGTGAAATCTTACCGTCCGCTTTCGGTGATACTAAATCGGCATATGTCAATGTATCAGCAGCTCTTGTATGCTTAACCTGAATACACTTAACAGAACCATCATTATAATAAACTACAACATCATCAAGTCCCAGACTGATATTCGCCTGAAAAGCGACACTTTCTATGTTGCTTTCCTCATATAACATATCTAATAAATACATTTCTCCAACAGACCACTCATACCAATAAGGGTCACTCTTTCCTGGTTTGGTTGTTGATGTGTAACTGTAATTCATAATTCCCCCATTTATCTTTTCACAACTGCTATTCTATTAAAAAAACAATATCATTACTTTGCCAATCTAGCATATATTTACTCATTTGCAAACATTATTTATCACCTTTCTATGCCAATAATATTTTATATTTTAAAATGTTTTTTTATTATCTGAATATTCTGTGGCCAGAGTACCATCTATCCGTAAAAAGATACCTCCTGACCGCTTATGGGTACCATGCTACAATTATATGTGTTTGTCCGCACATTGATACTGCTTGTTCGTAGAATCGTACTGCCTTTCTGAGTAGAATTATTGTAAGCGCTACATAATCACCCGTATGATTCATACAGTCTCATTTTATATAGAAATCAGATTTCTAAATGATTATTAATGCTACATGTTTCATGCATCATCTCTGACCATGACATAAGGTCTTCAAGTATGCTTTCGGGCTCATTTTTGTAGTCCAGCATCTTTGTCATAACTGTTTCCAGATAAAGACGGATGTTTAGTCCATTAACCTTTGCTGTTTCCGCAAGCGTATATACTATGGCACTTGCAGTTGCTCCCTTTTCTGTGTCGTGGAATAAAAAGTTATTTCTTCCCATAACATAGCTTTTGACAACTCGTTCGGCTACATTATTGCTTATTGAACATCTTCCATCTTTAAGATAGTTTTCCATATATTATTCATCTGGTCTCCCGTTCCTACCCCATAGCCTCAAGCAACAAAACCACCGAAGCCACTGCCGACGGAGTCATCTTGTATTTCTTTTTCAGCCCCGAAATAAAGATTTCATCTTGTGTAATATAAGCCTGTTTCAACTGGTCTATCGTAAGAAATGCGTACTTTGTACCATCTATCATAGCAGAACTTTTATCTTGCCTCAGACTGCTTTCATAACCATCCTTATTAAATTTAACATCCAATTTTTCATTTCCGAATTTATGATATAATAAAAATTGTGGTTTACCACCTTCAACTAAATCTCTATAGAATGCAAATATGCTTCCTTTTATCTGCTTTGCGGTTACATTAATTGGCTGTCCATTAACTCTGAAATACTTCAATTCCCTATTAATACTTTCAGCTATTGAATCATAAAATCCATCAAGTGTAAAATGTTCTCCCTTTTTATAATCATATTTCGGGATTAATTTGGCTGATATACTTGTTCCCCATGTTTTCTTGCCAACAGACATTTTATTACTTCTTCCAACAAAAAGAATTCCTATTTCGTGGAATTCAATAAACCCATTAAAACCAATATGATTAGCCATTAACGAAAACTCCAACGGACTGATGAATGGACCCGGCTCATATACATTCCTATTTGTCTTTCTATTCTCCCATTCATAATCCATAGCTCTGTTAGTTCTTAACAAATCCCAATATGTCGTATTAGAATATGTTAATATTACCTTATTATCCTTATGTGTTAAATTATCAAGTCTTACTGTCCTGTTGTCATAATCATACGAACACCTGTGAGCGTCTAGTAACCATTCTGATCGGTTTTCTATCTGTTCTGGAAGACTATATACATTAGCAGCATTCTTATGATCCATAATAATATCAAATGGTTTATCTTTTAATTTTCTTTTAACCAAAACAATTATTGGAAATTTCACATTTCTATTATAAGATAACAATGGTTCTTCCTTATATCTTTTGCAAATTCCATCATAATCCGTAGACAACTTTATTGAATCTTCTTTATTGTTAGAATATAAATTATATATCAGTCTTCCTAAAATATTGCAGACAAACAATGTAAAAACGGATACGAATAACGATATATCTAAAGTATCTACTTTCATAAACTTATATGCAATAAATAAAACTATACTAGCTGCAATAAATCCCGGAAAATCTTTATCAAACAATATTTTATATAACAAAGTCTTTTTATTATTTTTCCTCATTGGAATCTCCCTTTTGCATTCTTTTTTATGTATAAATAGTTCATTTTTATCGTTTATATTTAAACATTTAACAGATCATTAGATTATTTTAATTATGTTAATCATTTATTATTTGCTTTATTAGTTATTTTTGATAATTTATATCTTATTGGTATCCATGGTAGAAGATTACCCATGAATAATCACCTTATTATTAGTAATTTTACAAGAATACCTTTAACTTTTTGTTTTAATATTATTTTAGGTAAAACCATAAATGTTGTAACCTTAAAACTTACTCCTTTTTTCATAAATTTAAAAAATCTAGCTCTCTTAGATGATTTAACTGATGGATGGGAAAGTTGATGATTATATGCTATAGCATTATCCAAATCAACATCTTTTAATTCCATTTTTGACATTGATAATAATTCTTTTCCCTTTTGACTTTGAATCAATATTAAAGAAATCCCATTCTTTTCTTGATCTTTATACTCACTTCCCCAAGAATCACCTAATGTCATATCAGATGCTCTCTCTAATGACGCAAACTCGCATTCATAACAATTCTCTGTATAATCTATAGCCTCTAAGAAAGCACATGTGTAATGATCTGTAACCCTTCAGTCTGTCACACCGTTTCCCACAAAACAGGAACAAAGAATTGCTATAAGGATCAAGCTCATATGCATCTCTTACTATTGCCATCAGACCATCTATGCTACGCCTCATATCGGTATATCATGAAACAAGATAAATCTTTGCCACTCCGGACAACTCGCCTAACATATCTGTTGCAGCACATTAAGCGTTGCTGCAATAATTCTGCTGACAGCAGAATTATTTATAGCAATTAAATACCCATTGAATTCAATCCTAATATCTGATTTATCATCAGAACAATTAGGAATAGAGTAGTTATTATCTTTTAATTCATTGTAGTGAATTGGTACAACTTCCTGTTTTTCATGTACAGGAACTGCAACAGCTACATTATTGCATGCTGCCATTCTTAATCTCTTAACATTATAATAAAAGGAACTTGTTGAGATATGGTTCATTCTGCACCATTCATAATCTGACAGACCGCTTACTCTGCAGGTCTGTATAATTTCAGTCCAATATTTGTCACTCTCAGATTTATTCATATCCGAATCCTCCATAAATTTATTTGGAGTAAAATGATACAAAAGTCTTATGATAATTTGAAGTGAAATGCTACAACTTTTGCAATCCAGATCAGGATTTAGAGTATAATGCTCCAACTGTCCTAATCTTACGCCTAATTATAAATAATTATGTTATTGTGAGTTATGTAGCGCTTAATTATTATTTATGTGTTTCCTAATTATATTTTAACTTTAATGACAATCTTTCTAACTGCAGACTGTTCTTTCACCATAATAGATGATGTGTATGCATAATTAGGATACAAAACAACATAACTGCCACTATTTAATAGAATTTGTGTCATATTATCAACAGGTTTCCAAAAAGCTATATCTTTATCTAGATCATATGAAATTTCAGGTATTAACTTATCAATGTCATAAATTTTTATCATTTCTTGTCCATGTAAAATCCACTGAACCTCAATATAGTTTTTGTGAGATTGTAGTCTGCAAGGATACTCTTTCTTGGTGATATACTCCTCAACCATGAAATATGAACCATCAGTAAGTTCATATCTCCCCACTGATAGTGACTCCAAATCAAACTTCTTTACTTGCCTAATTGCTAAATTAACATTCTTTGAAGGTTGCATCTTGTCATTACTTTTTAAGACCCATTCAATAAAATCTCTCACAGCACCTTCTCCGCCTTTACATTTGCATATATAATTAACAACTGATCTAACCGCTTCCACAGCATCATAGGGGCATGCAGTTAGTCCACCTGCGCAAATAATCTTCTCCATACATGTTAAATCATTAATATCATCACCAATGTAGGCAACATCTGAAAGTTCTAAATTTCTTTCTGATAATATTTCATTTAATTTTGAAACCTTATCAGATACACCTTGAAAAAGACTATTTATGCCTATCTCCTTGGCTCTGTTTTCTAATATCTTACTCCTTCTTCCAGTGATAATAATGGGTTCAATACCATTTGGCTTAAGCAAATCATGGATTCCACAACCATCTTTAATGTCAAATGCCTTAAATACTTCTCCCCCATTTCCCATGTATATTTTCCCATCAGTCAATGTACCATCAACATCCATTACTAATATTTTAATCATGCAAACCTCTGTAAATTATTTATTATTTTTATATTCATATAAAACGACTTCGCTATTCTTATTACTTTATTTAACTACTTATTTTATTTGACAAGCCTAAACTAACTATCTATCATTTTCCTATTATAACTTTCATTTGCTAAAAAAAATTACCATGCAGCATTGTTTACTCTTTTAAACATTTTCTACCGTTATCTGAGTACATGTCCAAATAGCATCCCATCAAAAAATTCAATTTCCGTCCTATATATATCATTGTATTTAGCATTATGACATAGTAAACTCTTTATATTTTGAAATTAAAAGTACTTACTAAACAAATCCAAATCGTATTTAAATGACAATTTTACGATATTATTACCAAACGCTCTAAATGATATCTAAATACTATCCAATGAAGTGGCATAATATTTTTTCTACCAGACTTCTACTCACTATATATACTTGGTGTTATAAGATTAAACTCACAATCTGGAGACATTATATCCACAATCTCCTTATACATCATGCTTATTTCTTTATTTAATACTTCAAACTCTTCAACATGGCGTTCATTCTGGTAAGATCTATCCGCATAATTTTTTTCTCTTTTTGAATCAAACCCATCAAATCCTGCAATAGTTATTTTTGAAGGATTAATCCTTTTCAAAAGATTTAACAACATAATAGTAGAATTTTCAAAATACTTATATCCTCTATTGATAAGACTGTGATAGTTTATAATAATATCATTGTTATCATCAGATTTTACATTTGAAGAAATAATAATTTTTCGATTAACTCTCTTTTCTTTTAAATTCCCATATCTTTTAGCATTCCCAAAGAAAGCATACGAAGAAGGCTCATCTGCGACAAAATTAACACTAATAACTATAGGATTATTTTCTTTAATATAACCATTTATTTGTTCACAATATGTATTTAATGAATTACCTGGAACCATTACAAACACTTCTTTTCCTTCTGCGATTTCTTTGAGTTTTCTAATAGCTTCGGTGTCATCTATTTTGTCTGCAACATATTCAGTATAAAGCCTTTGAATATTGTCATAATCATATCTTTGACGTGTTACAGGATCAATCATTGATAATATTTCCCCAATATCCTTGGTATCCAATCTAAACTTTTCAGTCAAATAAATAACATTATTCGGATGGGACTTATAAACGCCTGCCATCATTGCTACAGTCGAATACCCCCATTTATGCTTAAGTGAATACTTATAAATATAATCATCTAGCATATCAAGGATATCTTCAAATTCATAGTCGTAATGTTTCTTTCTAACCAAATAATCCACAATTAATTCTGTATTTAAATTTCCTGCAACCTTTCCCATACCTCCCAAAGTACCATCAATAATAATCTGACGATTACTAGAGCCACTCAGTTTTATAACTTCCTGTGCAAAAGCAAATGACAATTGATAATTATTGTGTGAATGAAAATTGATGCAAATATCTGAAAGCATATTATGATCAATAAGTCCATATAAACGATCAACATCATCCATATACATAGCACCATATGTATCTACTATACCAAAACTATATGGGTGTACATCATTGACCATATCCACAATTTCAAGAAGTTCTCTATCGGAGTAATTAAGTGAATTAACGCCTTGGATAAAAAGCTTATATCCCCTATCCTTTATGACATTGATCCATCGAATTACCTCCTGTTTCTCCTCATCATAATTTTTTTTTGTAAAACCAAAACGAATTGCATCGATGGATGTGCCATCATAAGGTTTTAGTGTATCGATATCACACATTCCATAATCAATAAAAGCTGTATAAATTGTATTTCTCTTATTTTTATTAACAAAAGGTCTAATCTGATCTACATCCGTAAAAAATGTACTATTTCCTTTGTAGTTAACTTTTCTCCAATCACGAAGAAACCCTACTTCAATAATATCAATCTTAGAATCAGCAAGACGATTTGATATTTCTTTCGTTTCTTGATCATCAAAAGCACAATCTATTATTCTTCCTCCATCACGAAGTGTGCAATCAAGTACTCTAATATTTTTCATAGCCGGTCTCCTAAACTAATTATAAATTACTAATTTGCTAAATACGTAGCAACAACCTTAGCAAATTCAAAATCCTCTGCTGTATCAATATCAACCGCTTCAAACTGATCAATTTCATAAATATATGGTTTATTACCAATTCGTTGTCCCAATTCAGTAAATACTTCTTTACGAAAAATAAAGAAAGCACCTGTCTCCATATAAATTGGAGCCAAATCTTGAGTCCTGACTATATTCTTCATATCATAATTAAATGGCTTACCATTCATCCACATGTAGTCTTGAAGAACAACAGCCGAAAACGCTGAATCATACTCGCCTGACACAACTTTTTTAAGGGCATTTTCAATAGAAGAACTCTTTGTAAACGGTTGTGTTACATGAGTCAATACATAAATATCTGCATCTACATCCTTTACAAAACGCTCAATAATCTCAAGTCCTTTCACCTGAAACCCGTCAAGATATGGATCTCTCTTAAGGAATTGAAGACCTTTATTTTCATAGGGAACAATATAAGGTTTAATTGTTTCATCACTGCAATATACATATTTTTCATCAATAGTATCAATATTGCTTATAGTTTCAAAAATATAATCGCAAGTTGGTCTGCCATTTAGAAGCATAGTATTTTTACCAGGAAGTCTCTGGTTATTTAATTTAATTGGAATAAATGATACAATTTTCATTTTTTATTTTCTCCTTAATAATAATAAAATTTTTTATTAAAACCTCAATGTTTTCAATCCTTTTATGCCTAACTCAGTATGCCCATGTCATGAATTATTATATATGTAAAGTATCTAAATCAAATTATAAATGTATCAAGTAAAATGCAATTTATTCTCGTTTTACTTCTTTTGTGTTACTGAATTTTAATATTTTCTTTGAATAATTGATTTCTCTTTAATCAAAGAATATAGAATAATAAATTCCACATGCAACATAAAGTCATAATACCGCAAAGTATCTTTCATAATAGTTTCACTTTCTCGATTCTGTATGCTAACCCCCATCATAAATAACTATTATCTTTCTATTCAATAAGACTTTTACTAGTCAATCAGTAGTCTTATTGTATCCTAGTCATTTTTTATTTTCAAGTTTCACAATCTAAATTGTACAAGCTATTACTAATTTACCTATCTATTTCCACTTAAATTTAATACTATCAAATACGCCACTCATAGTTATCTTAAGTTTTTTCAATGTAGGAATATTAATATTGAATAAGATAATCATTATAAAACCTTCTATCCACCATTTACCTACATATATTTCCACTGTAGCTTGAACAAATAATAACCCCCAAGTTAATAAAATTGTTGCATAGTATTCTATTATTATCTCCTTCCTAGCAGCAATCTTTCTAACAACATATACTATGTATGAACTTATAACTGTTGCAATTGTTGCTCCTTGGATGCCTATAATATATACAAATACAATATTTAGAATAATGTTAGCTCCTGCTCCAATAAATGCAGACCACATCATTGCCTTTGAATTCTTTTTAGCTGACAGTATTGGTCCTAATAATCCAGAAGCGCAATTAAGAACTGAAGCAATAAGTAAAAATGGAACATACCGCCATGCGGATAAAAAATCTTTCGCATATAAAATTTGTGCAATAGGCTTTGTAAGTAAAATAAGCCATGAACAAACTATACACATTAAAATATTAATAATCGAGAATGTATTACCATAAAATGCACATGTATCTTCATTTCCATATTCTTTTATCGCAGATATCTGCCATGCTTGAATAAATATACTCTGCAATGTATTTATAATTTGCGGTATCTTATATGAAACAGATAATAAGCCATTAGCTGATACACCAATCATAAAAGTTACTACATACCTATCAGCAGTACTGTTTATCCACCATCCAACAGTAGTTGCAATAAGCGGCACACAATATATAAGCATTTCTTTTGTTACTTTTCTATCAATTTTAAGATTAGTTATGAATTTAAAAAACTCAACTCTTGCCATTAAATAAAAAGCCGACAATGCTTGTGCCAAGATATTTGCAAAAAAGAAACCAGTTAACCCCCAATTAAATACTAGCAAAAACAATATATTCGCTACCAAAGTAATGATTGTGCTTATAACACCAGCCACCCCCATATCCTTCACTTTTTCTAACCCTTTCGCAAATTGAATTAGAAATTGATTAAAGGCATAAGAAGAGTAGTATAAAAACACAAATAGTTCTAATCCATGAATATCAGGCAATAGAAGAAATCTATCTAATATAAACATCCCTAGTCCAAACAAAATAACGCTAAAAGAAATAAACTTCATTCCGATACAAGCAATTTTCTCTTTGGAATAATCTTTATCCATGGAAAACCTCATTACTGCATCTACGATATTAAGAGTTAATATCGGAAATAACAATGTCGCAGTTGATACAGCTAAGTCATAAGAACCATATTCCTCTGTACTAAGAATACTTGTATATATTGGAACTAATAAAAACACTAAAATTTTTGAAGCAAAATTACTAAGCGTTAGTATTCCCATGTTTTTTAATAAATACTCTGATTTTTTCATAATTAAACTAACACCCTTTTTGATCTAATATATCTAAATTTCCTACAATAATATTTGAACACCTAGACAACTTATGTAAATTTCTTATTGTCTTATCAATTCTATGAACATAATTTTTATACTCATCATTAAAAGTATTTATCTCTGGATATAAAAAAACACCTTTACAATTTGATTCTAACATCGCAGATACAGAAATAAAAGCTCCTGAAGTTACAGTAACTAAAACTTTATCCTCCTGTGGCAAAAGAATTTGGTATATTTCCCACGGAATATCGTTCTTATTAAAAACATCAACACCTAATTGATTATATATATCTCTTGTATCTCTCGGATGTCTCTTTACTATCAAATTATCTGATCCTACTTTATCTATAACTTTTTTTAGAAAATCTACTTCTCCATAAGAGCAATTATCAATATCTGACGCTGAAGCAAAATAAATATATTTCTGTCTTATGCCACAATCTATATTTCCATATATATCTGTCAAACTATTTTTTAGCTTATCAATTTCTGCCATCCATCCTGGGAGTTCTATAGAAGTCCACTCAGGATGAATTGTTTTTAATTGAGGATATATACAGTAAAAATATTTAAACATTGATGAGATATTTCTTTTATTTCTGCTTATTCTCAAGAATTCAATTATATTAAATCTTAAACCAGTAATATAAAAATCTGTATTATAAGAAAACAATCCCTCGTCATATTTGCTTATGATAAAATCATTTTTTTTTCTCTCTAGCGCATTAATTATCTCATATAATGAAATATCATAATTATATAGTACTATTTCTTCATAATCTCCTAATTGTTTATGTAAATGGCTAAATCCCAATCCGTAGTATATTGAATCAACAATCTTATGAAAAATACCATTTCTTTTAACAATAGGTAATGATGTTATAGATAATACATTTCTAAATAATTTTGTTTTAATAATCCCTTCTGCTCTTAATGATGCGTTAGGTATATGATCCGTAACACAAATATCTACATTTACATTTTTAAAAACTGTTAACTTCATGTGTAAAGCCATAATAATTTGATAGTTAGTATTACAAATAATAAGTTTATTCACTAAATTCACCTCCTCTAGTTAAACAACTAATTCTTGGTAATAATATTATTAATATCGTGGTTGTTAAGGCAAAGTAATTATTCAGATATACTGCTGCCCCACTTTCAAAAAAATACACAAGACAGAAAGTCAAAATAAAAGATATATAGGAATCCTTAATTGGAGAATTCGCCCTTATTATAAGCAGAATATTAAAAGCGATCGAACTTATAAATAAAACAAGCCTAACAATTCCACCTTCAAACAAAATATCCATATATGCATTATGAAAGCTACCAAAATCATAATATTGTATCAAAAATTCTGAAGCCGCTCCATCACCAAATCCTTGTAACAATGCATTGTTTTTATATATAACATCAAGACCTCTCTTCCACATATTGAATCGTAATAATCCTGAGTCCATTCCTGATGTAGCGTCATAATGACTAGATATTAGTGTAAAATCATAATTATAAAAAGTAACATAAAACATTAGAATAACAGTTAGCCCTAAAATGACCAATAATATTTTATGTCTACTTTTAATGTAAAAATAAAGTACTAACATAAATATACAAGAATATAATGAAGTTCTAGAATCTGTTATATAAATATTAAAAGCAAATAATAATCCCAAAATTATGTACATTTTATTTTTAGTAATTTCATGGAGAATTAAACAACAAGCAAGTGAAATCAAACAATACTCAGCATAAATGTTCCTTTGAGAAAAGAATGAATAATAATTCCAACTTGATTTAGCAGTATTTACTCCTTTAATTACATTAATCAATAAATCATGTTGATATATGAAAGCAAATATAACTGCTGCTATTCCCATAATAACAACAAGTTTTAATATAAAACAAACTTCCTCAACATTAAAAGAAATAGACCATTTGACACATAAACAACAATAGAAACTCAGTAAAAAAACAAATACTGCTGATTTATAATTGATAATTAAAGGAAAATATTTTTGTCCTATAATTCTACCAATGAGAGTTGAAATTATCAAAACAAGAAATATAAAAATACTTCTTTTTGTTAAAAAAGCTTTTCTAGTAAAGCATTCATAAACTGAATATATCATAAAAATAACCCAGCAAATATTATTGACCAATGTTATACAATTCACATTATTTGTTGCATATCGAAATATGTGAGATGTAAAATTAGCTATTATAAAAAAACATAGTAAAAGTGTAAAACCATGTATTGTATTTTTCTTTATCTTTATATTCATTTTAATATCACCTAAACAATAATTCTGTATAAAAGTTATCTAGTTCATTTGCTGCATCGACTATATCATACCCATTGCTTATTACTCTATCTTTAGCAATTTTACTATCAATTTCTCTATAATTAAACATTTCTATTACATTATCCGCCCATTCAATAGCCGAGGATTTAAGAGATAAATACCTAACATTATTACTAAATGCTACTTCCTTTGTTACACTATCTGAAACTACACAAGGCAAGCCATTACATTGAGCTTCAACTAAAACAATAGGCAAACCTTCTGAAAGTGATGGCAACAAAAAAACATCAAAACAATTTAACAAATCATACACATCATTTCGTCTCCCTAGGAGCATAACACTATTTTCTAAAGAATACTCTTTAATTTTATATTCTATCTCATTTTTTAATTCACCTTCTCCTACAATAACTAATCGAGTTCTACTATCTCTTTTATGTATTTCTTTAAAAATTTCTATGTTAAAAGCCGAATTTTTTTCTATGCTAAATCTACCCACGGTACCTATTACTTTACATCCATCAATTTTAAGTTTGCTTTTGATTTGCCTCCTTACATCATCCTTGTATTGAAATTTAGTCGTATCTATTGCATTATATATTATCTTCACTTTCCCCGACTCATACAAACGATTCCCCCATAGCGATGTTGCTGCATCAATCCCACAAGCAACATATGAATTAGCAACATATTTTAAAATTGGTTTTAAAATATGTCTCAATAAATCTACTTTAATTCCCCTTGTTTGGTTAGATGAATGATTATGAGCAATTCTGACAGGAACTTTGTGAATCTTTGCTGATAATAAATAAAATGCTGATACTTCATATAAATGCGAATGTACTATATCATAATGTCCTAATGAAATTATTTTATCAACCTCTATGATATTTTTAATCAAATTATCTCTTTTTTTAGTTACCTTATAGACATTACATCCTAATTTCCTTACTTTTTCTTCTAATCTTCCATCAGGCTTTCCTGGTATATTCATAATAATAAAATCCCACTGATATTTTTTTTTATCTATATTTTGTAAATATGAAAACACAACTTGTTCTGCTCCCCCTGTGTTTAATTCATCCAAAATATGAAGGACTCTTATTTTACTCATACTCACACCTCATAAACGATAATTTATGTTTAAATAATACATTAATAAATTAATAAATGTTAATATTCTATTAGTCAACTGCACACGAATTGGATTTCTCGTGAAACTTGAAGCATTGTTTTCATACCTTCTATAATCCATTAATACTTCATTAATAAAAAAACAATGTCCTTTTCCATTAGCAATCAATCCTATCCATTGATCATGAAAACAGCCCCTTCTTGGCATAGGAATTATATTATCCTTTAATTCAGATTTAAATGCCATCAAACATCCGTGATATGTATTTCGCATCAAGTTTCTGAAAATACCATTTCTGACTTTGCGATGCTCTGAAAAAGACTTAATAATTACATTGCTATCCCCATCGGTTACCCTAGCATCATGTTGAATCAAAACACAACTTGGATTGTCATTAAAATATTTCATTACAGTACTAACTTTACTAGGATACCATTCATCATCTTGATCAGATAAAAAAATATAATCACCCATACAATGTACAATGGCATTTTCAAAATTCTTATTTATTCCCTCATGATTTCCTTTTATTAATTTGATTCTCGAATCTTGAAACTCTTTAATTATTTGCAAAGTACAATCCGTTGATCCATCGTCACTAATCACCAATTCATCATCTTCATTCAAATTATCAAGAATGCTTAGTATTTGCTTTTTAATATATTTCTCTCCATTAAAGCTTGCCATTGCTACTGATATCATTCTCTGTCTCCATTCATGCTATAGCCATTATTTAAATGCTGACTTGTAAATATTTTTTAGTCTATCTATATCAAAGTGGTTTTTACAAAATTCATATTTTAACTATTATCACTCGATGATAGCCCGTTTATTTTGCTTTTTAAATAGTTTAGGTGCTATATTTTTAAATCCTTTTAGATTTCTTATTAATTCATCTTTATTTTTCAATGACTGTATACCTTTTCTCAATATATACTTTGGTCTAAGATAATATTTCTTTCGTGCATAATCGCAAAACTCAACTAATTCCTTTGCAGATATATTATCTAAATTGATAACACAATTGTGTGTGCCATCTTCCTTTATCCAGTTTTCAAAGTTATCATTTTTTAGATAGCCAGCCTCTACTGCCCAATTATATGCTTCTGTTCCCGGGTATGGATGTAATGTGTAGAACTGTGCCGTATCTGTATCAAGTTTTATGGCAAATTTTAAAGTCTGTTCCATTGTTTCTCTTGTTTCACCTTTATTTCCTACCATATAACATGCATGAATTAATAATCCTGCTTTTTTTGCATTTTTTACATATTCTTCTATTTGGCTTATCTTAGTTCCTTTTTTCATATTATTTAATAATTCTTGAGAACCACTTTCGATTCCAGGTATAATAAGACTACAACCTGCCTTTTTCATATAAACCATTGTTTCATAATCTAATGTAACTCTTGCATTACATAACCATTTAATCTTTTTGTTTAATCCTTTTTCAATTAACAACTTACATATTTCTTGTGTTCTCTCTTTGTTAATCGTAAAAGTATCATCCTCAATTACAATCTCTTTTACATCTGGAAAATTATTAACAATATATTCAAATTCACCAACTACATTTTCCGCACTTCTTACTCTATATTTATGTCCATGTATTGTCTGAGGAAATACGCAGAAATAACATCTTGCCGGACACCCTCTACCTGTAAATATCTGTATTTCTGGAAAAGCTGCTGCTGCAAAGAAATAATCCTTAGGATCCAAAAACTGCTTAATTAATTTTGCTGCCCAAGGTATAGCATCTACATCCGTAATCAATGGCATTTCTTCATTTATTTTTATTTCACCATCTTTTCTATACACTAAACCTTTAACTGTTTCTAAAGATTCCCCTTTATTTAAAGCTATAGCTAAGTCTCTTATAATATAATCCGCCTCGCCTTTTGCAATTCCATCTATATTATCATTTAATTTTAATGTTTCTTCTGGTAATGCTGTAGGATGTGTTCCCATTAATACAACGAATGCTTTAGGAAATAGTTCCTTTAACTTAGCTCCAAATTTTACATCATTATATATTGATGGTGTACTTGTATCAAGTACTATTAAACCATAGTCATTATTTTTTTCCTTTATCCACTTTATGCTTTTCTCAAAATTCATTTGTTTAGCTGGTGCATCTAAAAAATCTACTTCAAAGCCAGCCTCCTGTGTAACACCAGCTGCATACAAGAGCCATAACGGATAATATATTACTCCACTATTAGTAATCATTGCACTTCTTGCTTCTCTTGAATATTTTCCATATTCTGCTTTAAAAGGCGGGTTCACAAATAATACTTTCATAATCATAATTCTCCTATAATATATTTAAGTTCAAACATAATAAAATGCTGCAATTATCCTACATACTTCCATCAAAATTAAAATCTTCTTTTTAATTTTGATGTAGAAAAAAGGAACTTATGTTTTTTAAACATATATGCTAATCCTTTTAGATGTTCCCAATTTATTTTACTAATAAATTTTTTCTTACTTAATCTTTGCCATTCATGTATTATACTTACCTTTGGGCAATATGCTACTTTATAACCTTTTTCCCACACCTGTATACAATATTCAGCATCTTCTGGTGCATAAAAAATTTTTTCATCTAGTAAACCAACTATTTGAACAATTTCCTTTTTTATTAACCAACATGCACTCATTAAATAATCTACAGTATAGCTATTTTTCCAGCCATCAGAAGGAGTCTGCCTTTCCATTTTCTCACCTTTTATCTGCAATGCTTTTATCGGTATGGCCTTATACACTTTTTCTAATAATGTAGGAAACGCTCTCGCAGACATCTGCTCCAATCCACTAGAAGTAATTAATTTAGGACCAATAATTCCATATTCATCATGTTTTTCAAGTTCATCTATTAATATTTTAAATGCTACCTCGTTTATGATAGTATCACTATCTAATATGCAATAATAGTCTAGTTCATCAGCATTATGTTCTTTTATGCCTTTATTTCTTGTAACTGTTGTCCCTTTATTTTCAGAATATTTAATAATTTTTACAATTTGTGGATACTCCAATATAAATTTATTTACTATATCACATGTCAAATCACTACTACCATTATCTACAATAACTACTTTTGGCATTATATCCTTTAAACTCACTATAGAATTCAAACAATTTTCTATTACATTTTCTGAGTTCCATGTCAATATTACAAATCCAATTCTATTTTTCATTATTGTGCCCCGCTTCCCTTCAACACTGAACTAAATGTCTTAAATATAATCTTAATATCCAGCCACAGGCTCTGATGCTCAACATAATACATTTCCATCTTCTGTCTCTCGCCACTTTCATATGTAGCATTATTTCTCGCATATGCCTGCCAGTATCCTGTTAGCCCCGGCTGTACACTTAGAAGCTTGGCTGTATCCTTTCCATATATTTCAATTTCCCTTTCTACAATGGGACGGGGTCCTACTATAGATATATCACCTTTAAGAATATTGATAAGCTGTGGCAGCTCATCGAGGCTTGACTTCCTTAAGAAATTCCCCACCTTTGTTATTCTCGGATCATTGTCTATCTTAAATTCTGTTCTGTATTGTAACAGCTGCTCCGGTGTCAATATTTTTTCTATATCAACATCAATATTTTTCATACTTCTGAATTTATATACGCATATTTTCTTTCCGTTTTTTCCTATTCTTATATGACCATAAAAAGGATTACTTCCATCCTCAGCAATTACACATATCATAATAATTAAAAATACTGGTGATAATATAATCAATCCTATTGCAGATAACACAACATCAAATGTTCTTTTTATTATAAGATATATATGCCTGCCAAATGTTTTTTCTACTTTATATACGCTTTCATCATACTGATAAGGAATTTTGTTCTCAAGTATTTCACTAATAGCACCTATCTGTTCATCAATTTCTAATTGTTTCATAATATGCTTCGGATGATATACTACACATCTTCCCATTGCCATAACAAAACGCTTTATATCTCCTTTCATACTTTTGTCATATGGCATATCATAACTCTCTGAAGTTGCTGCTATCTGCTCATATTCTTTAGGACGAAAACTCCATTCTCCTATCAAGCCTGGTTTTATAGTAAGTTTTCTTTTTTGTAAAGGAATATAGTCCATGTATTCCACTACCGATGGTGATTGTGGTCCTATAATCCCTATATCCCCACACAATAAATTATAAGCCACTGGAAGTTTATCTAAGTGCAGCCTGAACAATATTCTACCAGTTACCATATATGGATTCTTACCGTTATTAATACAATCCTGTGCATTCATTTTCATGGTACGGAATCTATATTGCAGATACTTTCGTCCATTTCTGCCGATTCTGACACTTGAAATAATTATCTTACCTGGCGATTCAATTAACATTCCCATTCCAACAAATGGAATTAATATTAATGTCAGCACACATCCTATAAGACCTGCAATAACCTCAATAGTTCTCCTTATAACCACCTGATAAAACATCATATTCTTAGATGACATATAGCTTATTGTAGCATAGGAACCTATCTTTTTAAATTGTTTATACCCATCACACAATTCATATTCTCTTAATCTGACATGAACATTTTTACCTATGCTCTGTAATGTTGATATAATCTCTGAACACAGCTGCTCATCTACATCATTTGCAGATAATAATACTGAGTCAGCCTCTCTTTCCTCAATAGCCTGAATATATGTATCTTTATCTGCTATAACATCTACACCATAATAATCATCGCCTATTTGATTACTATCAGTTAGTACAATGCCGACTATTTTATAGTTATCATCATTTTTCAGTCCTGACATTGTCTCTTCAATGTGCCATGAATCGCTTATTACTACAACCCGTTCCTGATATCTGTCACTTGCATATGCAACTCGTAATATTCTCTTTAGCACCAGTCTTCCCATTAACATGACCGGGCATGATACAACTATAAATATAAGCATCATAGACCTCGAATAATTAGCGCTGTTTTTCAAAAAGAACAACACAACCATAACGAGAACTGCTATGTAAACAATTGTTTTTACAGTTTCGATTACCTCTTTTGTTATATTTCTATTTATAAAATCAATATTCTTCATAAAAATCAGATTAATCAGAATATACATTATCGAAATCAATAAAAATAATATTATATAATCACTCCTGTGAATATTATTTTCTCCTTCTATCCAGTTAAACTTAACTAAATATGCCATGCAAAACGATATTATCAGTGTTACCACATCCACAATGTACATAAAATACATGGCTGTTTTCTTTGAACTATTCATAATTCATCCTTTATGTAATTATCTATTAAATGTGTTTATTCCTCATACCAATATACACAACTACGGAGCCAAAATTCTCCAAGAAGAAAGGTATCTATCTCTCTACCCCTCCCAACGAAATTCAGCTCCGTACAGGTTATTCCTCGCTCTTAACTTTCTTCACCGTATTTTCCATAATATTTGCCGTAATACTTGCCATAGTATCTGCCGTAATATGAATTACCAGCCATATCAACCTTATTAAGAACGCATCCAAGAATCTTGCAGCCTACAAGGTCAAGCTGTTCTTTGGATTTCCTTGCGAACTTGTAGCTTATATCTCCTGCACCTATTACAAGTATTCCGCCATCACAGAACTTAGACATAACAGCGGCATCGATAACACTTCCTATTGGTGGTGTATCAACTATTATCATGTCAAATGTCTCTCTTGCACTTTCAATCAGTTCAGCAAATCTGTCATTTCCAACCAGTTCACTTGGGTTAGGAGGAACAGGACCTGCGAATATCATGCAGAAATTAGGCTCATCACTTACGCTTATAACATCTGTAAGTTCATTTTTTCCTGAAAGGTAATGAGTAAGACCATATTTAATCTTACCTTTTCTCCATCTGTTCTTCATAACTGATTTTCTTGTATCAGCATCTATAAGAAGTGTCTTCATTCCGTTCTGCGCAAATGACATTGCTAACTCAAATGATACTGTACTCTTACCTTCTCCTGGTGTTGTACTTGTTATGAATATTACCTTATTATTATCTCCTGAGAACTCTATGTTTGTTCGTAACATTTTATATGCTTCCCTTGTTCTGAAATCAAGATAACTTTTCTTTACTGAAAACTCCTGCATTTTTATTCCTCCACGCTTTCTTTAGCACCATTACTTTTCTTCTTGTTCTCAAGTTCAGATGCCTTAAAGCTTCTTCCCTTATCATCATTCATAGTGATATCGGTTTTTGAACCACCTTTTGAAGGTACTGGTACTCTTCTCTTACCCTGATTACTATTCTGTCCTTCATTAACAGGGATAAGTGCCAGTGTACTGAGTCCAAGGTATCTCTCAATATCTTCAGAAGTCTTGATTGTATCATCAAGAAGATGCTGTATGATAATAACTGCTGCTGATATTACAATACCCACAAGAACACCTATTATAGTCCACTTAGGAATTGAAGGTGATACTGGTTCATCAGGAAGATTAGCCTGATCAACAACATTTACCGCTTCAATATCCATAACTTCTGTTATATGCTTGGCTGCCAGATCTCTGACTGAATTGGCTATCTTCTGTGCCTGTTCAGGTTCAGGATCTGTAACTGTAATTGCTATAATTCTTGTATCTGTAGCATTAGATGCTGATACTCTTTTAACAAGACTTTCGTATGTTTCATCAAGCTTAAGATCGTTAATAACACCTTCTATAACATATCTGCTTGTAACAAGCTGCTCATAATCTTTTGAAAGTGTTGATGATAACTGTACATCACTATAAGTAACTGATCCGCTTGCATTCTGCTTGTTAAGAATATATACCTTTGTTGTTGACTCATACTGTGGTGTAATAACAAAGAAGCTGTACATAAACGCAACCGCTCCACACACTAAAGCTGCCACAACAATAATCCATAATCTGTGAATTAATACTCCAAATATTTCACGGAGGTCTATTTCAATGTTCTCTGTCTCTTTACTTTTTTCCTGCATTATATAATCTCCTTAATCTTATTCTGACATTCTATAAAAGCCTGTCCATGGCATTGCCATATAATATATCATCAACATACTGTTCATTATATTTTTTATACAGCATGTCGGCACATTCCTGAATCTTAGGTGTACGGCTGCCTTCACATCGGTGTGAATCAGTTCCGACATAATCAACTATCTGCTCACTAAGCAGTTTCTGTAGAAATTTCTTTATATCCTTGCCTATATCACCAAGTATGCTTGATGCATTAACCTGAATTTCTACACCCATATTCTTGATTTCACGCACATTTTCAATATCATCTACCATACATCCATACCGCTCAACATGCGCAATAATTGGCTGATAGCCTTCACTCATTATCTCATCTAATGAATTACGTATATACTGATATGGATCAGATGGCATAAATTCAACAAGTACATAATCTGTCCCATTCATCCTGCTGATGCGTCCGCTGTCAACACCTTCACATAATTCATCATGATACAGGATTTCATTTCCCTGATATAACTTTATTCCTAAATTACATTCATCTGCTGCTTCCTGTACCTCATCAATAAGCGCACTTACCTTCTCTGGTGAAGCATTGTGATGTCCGCTTTTAAAATGTGGTGTCGCAATAATATGCGTTATCCCCTCATTATGTGCGATTTCCAGCATCTTTAATGTCTCAGACATATCCCTTGAGCCATCATCTATTCCCGGAAGGATATGGCAATGAACATCTACGATATAATCCGCTGCCTTTTTCTTCTTTCCAAATAACATACTATTCCCTGTACTTTGTGATTCTTCTTATTTATAATAGGTTAACTTTAAATAAGCCTTAAATATCTTAACAATGTGCAATAGTAATGTCAACCAAACTGTTAAAAATTTAAGAATTTTGGCAAATTAGGGCAAAAAAAATCCCCCGGTGGGACATTACATGTCCGTCCAGGGGATTTCTAATGTGTTATAAATCTCACATCGGCTGCTTTCTATACTCATCATTCCTGCTGATTGCAAGATTAGCAAACAAATCTTGCGAATCACATCCTTTACTATAGTATGCCGTTAACATATTTGCTGTTATTGACTTACCGAACCGTCTTGGTCTGCTGTTACATACATACCCTTGTAATGTGTTCATTATCTTGTTAGTATATTCCAGCAATCCCGTTTTATCTATATATATTTCAGAATTGATTGCAACTTCAAATGCACTGTTGTCAGGATTGACAAATACCCCAATACGCAGCCTCCTTACTTCCTACCCAATCAGTTCATAACTCTCATTAATTTCCCCAGCCTTAATCTGAGCCAGTCTCTCCGCAATCCTGCTCTTAACCAGCTCGGCGACCTCTTTTTTCTTAAGCTCACCATACTCTGAATAAAGAATAGGCTTTAAGAAATGTACCTGTGTATCTACTCTTTCAAATGTATTACTGTTCATGGATTTATACGAATCAAAAATCGCTACAGGAACAATAGGCGTCTTAGACTGTAAACTGCATGAAAAGCAGCCAGCCTGAAATTCCTGAAGCTCATTCTTATTGTCAGTATAGCCACCCTCAGGGAATATAAGGAAATTTCTTCCTGACCTGACCTGTCTGGTAACATCCATAATAGCCCTTACCTTGTCACGGTTATTATCAAGATCAATAACAACTGCATCAATAAGACCACATACCTGACGGCTCATAAGTCTTTCAGCCTGCTTCTTTCCCCAGAGGACACCACACGGCTTATCCTGTGCAAGAATAATTCCCAGTGCATCATATTTGCCCTGATGATTAGGATACATTATGTAATTGCTGTCCGTTGGAATATTTTCTCTGCCATATACCTTAGTTCTTGTTCTGGCACGCTTTCTCATATAGTTAATAATCCACTTGGCATATGCAAACCGTTCTTTCTCTGAATAGCGGCTTTTGTTGGCAATCATTTTATTAGCTTTAGGTACAGCATGAAGCACCATGCGCCAGCTTGATATAACAGTACATTTGAAACGCAGATTAAACATTATAATTCCTCATCTTTCTATATGATACCTGCTACAGATGCAAAATATTTTTCGAAATCACCACGAATAAGTGCATATCCTGCCTCATTAGGATGCATCCCATCCTTACTATAATATGCCTTCATGTCATCAAGTGCAAGAAAGCTTTCACGAAGACTTAATATTTCACAGCCGTTTTCCTTGGAAACAGTTCTCATTATGTCGCCATATTCTGCATACTCGTCCTGCATTTGCTGAACTGAGTTCACATATTCTGACATAACTTCCCTACTGATTCCGCTTTCAAGCAGATGTGAAAGATACATTTCAATAGCAATCGGAGGTGCAATTACTGATGTTACTGCTGCTCCCTTTTCCTGCAACAAATGTATCATATCCTCATAATTCTTCTTAAAATCCTGAGGGTCAACTCTGTGCCTGTGTTCATAGTCACATTTGCCCTCACATATCGACTTCCAGTCATAGTCGCAGTCGTTACCGCCACATTCAAGAAATGCCACATCAGGTACCGGATAACTTGACATTACCTGTGTAAGCCACATTTTTACTCTCTCTGATGTGAATGTCGGCATTGCAAAATTTAAAAACTTCATATTATATTGTGCCTGCATTTTCTCAAAACCGATTGCATCTGAGCTGTGATAATTCCACGCTTCATCCGGCATAACCCCGCGCATAAGCGAGTCGCCAAACATGTAATATGTTTTCATAACCCGCCTCTTATCTTAAATTAGGAGCCGGAAGAGGATTCTCTGGTGTAACTGCGTCCCAGTAATTGTTCATAAGCTTCTCTAATGCTCTCTGTGGAATCATTGGCTGCGAAGCATAATCAATCATATCCTGAGGGATATCTTCACCTTTTCCCATAACCTTACCGATTTCTGTATATCTCTTAAGATATTCATTAATCTGATTTACCATTGGTGGAATTGCAAACATTTCACTCTGTGGACAAAGAAGTGCCTGATATCTGCCCTTGCCATAGATAAAATTAAATTCCTTGATAAGTGCGTCATATATCTCCTGAGTCCTTCCGTATCCACATGATGATATAACATAGAACTTCTTGCCGCTTACATCATAACGGAATTCGTGGAACGCATTATCTCCGATATCTCTTACCTTGCCCTTGTAAGTCTCCATAAGTGGCATGATTCTGTCAACAAATGTTTTCATTGGACCTGGCATGCCAAAGAAATACAGTGGAAAACTGTATATTATCACATCTGCATTCATGAATTTAACATGAACATCCTGCATAACATCATTTATAACGCACTGTCCCGCTGTCTTTCCCCAACAGCTCATGCATCCCATACATGGCTTAATATCCATATCTTTAACTGTAAGAAGCTCAATCTCTGCTTCTGGATTAGTCTCCTTAAGTCCCTTAAGAACCGCATTTGTCATCTGCATAGTATTACTCTTAGGTCCTTTAGGACTTCCGTTTACTACTAAAACCTTCATTATTAATCCTCCTTGTTTTCCGCAGGAAAATCCGAGCCTCTCTAGCGAGGAGAGGATTTGTCCTCCATAAACTTCTCAAATGCTTTAAACTGTTTTCTCATCGTGTCATATCCATACTGATAGCATTGAAGAAGTTTTTCATTATTATTCTCAAAGTGTCTTATCATCTGCTCCTCCGGACGGATAACAAAGACCTTTCCCTCTTCCACAAGCTTTTTCATAAACTTATCCTGCCTGTCATAAGCCTGCCTTCTGTGTGCCATAGCATCACAAAGTTCCGGATATTTCTTGTAGCTCCACTCTATAAGCTTCTTTACCTTAGAATAATCTGTAGGCTTAGAACCCTCCGGCTTGGTAAGTACAACAACAATCTTATCGCACCCCTTCTCAACTGCTCTTTCAAGCGGTATCGAATCGATAATACTTCCATCAAGATAATGATAGCCGTCAATTTCAACAGGTTCGCATATAAATGGCACAGAGCAGCTTGCCATCTGACACTTCAAGAATTCATCCTTCGTCTTAAAATTCCCTTTATACTCAGCCTTTCCAGTCTCACAATTTACAACAACACTCTCACACTCTGTCTTAGATGCGAAAAATGTATCAAAATCATAAGGAATATCTTTAAGCGCATATTCGGCTACCAGCATTTCAAGATTAAGAATCTTCTTATTCTCGAAAAGCTGTCCGACTCCATAATAGCTTTCAGCATTTTCATGGGTAATTATCTTTTTCGTTCTTCCTTCCTGTCTGGAAACATAGTTTACCGCATTACCTGCCCCCGCAGACACTCCTATAACATAGTCATAATAAATGTCCTTCTTAAGCATGTAATCAAGCACTCCGGCAGAGAAAATACCTCTCATAGCCCCGCCTTCCAGCACAAGTCCTGTCTTTACTTCACTCATAGGTGACCTCTATTTAGCGTTAGCTTCTACATAATCAACAATATCTTTAACAGTTTCAAGCTTGGCATCAGAACTGAATCTGATCTTAAACTCATCCTCAACAGTAATAGCCAGTAACATCATATTAAGAGAATCAACTCCTAAATCTGTTGCAAGAACACTGTCCATTGTAATAGTTGCCGGGTCGCACTGTGGCATAACCCTTCCAAAAATTTCCTTTAACTTCTCAAATACCATAATAAAATCTCCTTTTGATTTATTTTATGAAATCCGGTGGGGTGTGTTGGCAATCGGACGGTACGCGGTTTTGGAAAGGCTCGCTCCAAAAACACGCTTCCGCTCGGCTACTGACGCAGCGGACACTAAGCTCGTTCTGGCTTTTGTGAGGGATGCCGCGAGCAAGCTA
>UMJE01027718.1_pt1 | contig 69317 bp, 56 predicted proteins | sample 1965971 | NCBI WGS metagenome assembly UMJE01 (sample SAMEA4836143, study PRJEB28245) | human gut metagenome | biome: gut microbiome; material: fecal sample | place: Denmark | collected 2008 | reverse complement strand
TATCCTTGAACTCCCCGCCATAAGCACCTGCATTCATTCTTACAGCACCACCTATGCAGCCCGGAATACCTGTTGCAAATTCAAATCCAGCAATTCCATTAGCAGCAAGCTGGTTGCCAAGTCTTGTAAGCTTCATACCTGCACTTGCTTTGACAAGCACTTCATCTGAATTATCCTGTGAATCCTGCAGAAACTCATAATCTGAAAAACCATCGCCAAGCTCAACTACAACTCCCCTGAAGCCTTCATCACTCACAAGAATATTACTGCCATTTCCAATAACAATATATTTAATGTCCGATTTTTTCAAAAATGCGATAACATCTGCTATCTGCTTTTCTGCCTGTGGTGTTACATAATAATCTGCAGCACCTCCGATTCTGAATGTAGTATGTGTCTTCATTAGTTCACCTGTTCTTACATTCCCGGCACCAAGCATTGATATTAATGCTTCTGATAACATTTTATTATCCATATAATCTCACTATCCTTAATACTAATTTCCAAGAATAAGCTTTGCTGCTCCATACATTCCTGCATCATTACCAAGAGCAGCCTTAACTATCTTAGTCTGTCTGCTCGCATGGAACACACATTCCTTATAATACTTATCAATAAGATTGATAAAATATTCCCCTGCGGCAGAAACTCCGCCACCAATTACAAATACCTCCGGGTCAACCATTCCCGCTGCACATGCAAGTCCTTTTCCAAGATACCTGCATACATACTCTGTTACCTGTATAGCAAGGGCATCTCCTCCCTTAGCCTCGTCAAATATAACCTTTGCCGATATGTATGGCACACTTCTTAAAGATGAAGGCATGTCACTTTCTGCAAGCATACGGTTAGCCGTTCTTACAATTCCAGTTGCAGAAGCAACCTGCTCAAGACAGCCCTTCTTTCCACAGTTACAGCTCTCAGTCTCACCTTCAACAAGTGGAAGATGACCTATCTCACCTGCTGCACCGTTAAATCCATAAAGAGGCTTTCCATCAATAATAACTCCACCGCCTACACCGGTTCCAATCGTCACCATTACCATGCTGTTATATTCGCTTCCACCGCCTACCCAGAATTCTCCGAGTGCTGCCATATTTGCATCATTACCAATCTTAACAGGAATACCTGTAAGCTCCGACAGTGCATTTGCTGCATTAAATACTCCCCAGCCCAAGTTGATACATTTGTTGACAGTTCCATCTTCAAGACAGGCGCCAGGAAGTCCCATTCCAATTCCTGCCACATCCTCTGTTGTCATATTCATATCTGCAATAACGCCCTTGATATACTCACTTATATCAGGCAGAATCAGGCTTCCACCCTCATCCTTTCTTGTAGGAATCTCTTCTTTTCTTAACAGCTCACCTTCTTTAGAAAATGTACCACATTTGCAGGTTGTTCCTCCAACATCAATTCCAAATATAATCTTACTCATCGTCATCCTCCCCGCCTCTCATAAGATTTTCCTGTACTCTTCTGTATAATTCCTTCGCTGCATTATATCCCATCATCTTCTGTCTGTGGTTGACCGCTGCTGACTCAACAATTACAGCAAGATTACGTCCTGGTCTTACCGGTAGCGTATGGCACACAACCTTATTGCCAAGATATTCTATGTATTCTTCCTCAAGTCCAAGTCGGTCATACTCTCTGTCCTTGTTCCAGTCCTCAAGCTTGATAACCATATCTATTTCCTGAGTTTCTTTAACACTTTCAACACCGAAAAGTGTCTTGACATCAATAATACCAATGCCTCTAAGCTCTATAAAATACTTGGTAACTCCCGGTGCGCTTCCAACCAGAGTCTCGTCACTGACCTTTCTGATTTCAACCGCATCGTCAGTTACAAGACGATGTCCTCTCTTTATAAGTTCAAGCGCGGCCTCGCTCTTACCAATACCAGACTCACCTGTGATAAGTACACCTACACCATATACATCAACTAAAACTCCATGGATTACGATACATGGTGCAAGCTGAACCTTCAGCCAGCGTATTACTTCTGCTGTAAATGAAGATGTTGCCTGGTCTGTCATAAGAAGAGGTATCTGATACTTAACCGCAAGTTCAATAATCTTAGGCTCTGGCTTTATACTCCTGCAGAATATAATACATGGAATATTACTTGACAAAAGCTGCATATATCTTTCATATCTCTCCTGCTCAGAAAGACTCGCAAGATAAGCATGCTCCACATTACCAATAATCTGTAATCTGTCATTATCAAACTGGTCATAAAAACCTGTAAGCTGCAAAGCCGGTCTGTTCACATCAGGCAGATTAAGCCAGATTCCTGACACATCTATCTGTGGTGTAAGATTAACAAGATTCATTTTCTGGATAACTTTAGATAACTTTACCCTCTCTTTACCATTATTCATATATTCTCTGCCTCCAAACTCATATTTACGATTTCATATATCCTAAGTTTATCACAGACAAGCTCTAAATGCTATTATAAAAGTATTATCAATGAAAGAATTTGTATATATTCTCTGCCACATTTTCAGTAATACCATCAGCCTTCATAAGCTCATCCACTGATGCCTGCCGTATCTTTTCTATATCAAGAAAATGCTTCATAAGTGCCTTTCTTCTTACAGGTCCGATTCCTTCAATCGAATCAAGTACAGAAGATACCTGTGCCTTATCTCTTAAGCTTCTGTGATAAGTTATTGCAAATCTGTGTGCCTCATCCTGCACCCTTGTAATCAGCTTAAAGCCCTCGCTGTGCTTATCTATCGGTATCTCAATATTGTTATAATACAGACCTCTTGTGCTGTGGGTATCATCCTTTACCATACCGCACACAGGAATATTAAGCCCCAGTTCCTTAAGTACATCAAGTGCAATATTCACCTGGCCGCGTCCGCCATCCATCATAATAAGGTCTGGATATCTCGAAAATCCATGACTATCCTCGAGTCCTTCCCGCTCACGCATACCTCTTGTAAAACGTCTTGTCAGAACCTCACGCATGCTCTTATAATCATCCGGCCCCTTTACTGTTCTTATCCTGAACTTGCGATAATCATTCTTCTTTGGTTTTCCATCCTCAAAAACAACCATTGAGCCAACACTTTCAACGCCATTTGTATTAGATATATCGTAAGCCTCTGCTCTGTGAAGTGTCCCAAGTCCAAGCCAGTCTGCAATCTCCTTCATTGCACCTGTTGTCCTGCTCTCCTCACGCTTAATCTTCTCCGCATCCTGTGTAAGAACAAGCTGGGCATTCTTATATGCAAGCTCAACCATCTTTTCCTTGTCGCCCTTCTTAGGTGTGACAATACTTACCTTGCGGCTCTTTCTTGCACTGAGCCACTGTGCTATTGTATCCGCATCCTCTATCTCATACTGTACCATAATAATATTAGGTATAAATGGAGTTCCGCCGTAATACTGTTTCATAAATTCCGAAATAATGTCGCTCTTAGAGTCGCCTTCAGCAACCTTCATATGAAAATGATCTCTTCCAAGAAGCTTGCCCTGCCTGATAAAGAACACCTGCACAACTGCGTCCTGGCCGTCACTTGCACACGCAATGACATCTCTGTCATTAACATCATCTGCTGTAATCTTCTGCTTCTGTGCAACCTGCTTGACACTCATTAACAGGTCTCTGTATCTTGCAGCTTCCTCATACTCCATCTTCTCAGACGCTTCCTGCATCTGCGTTGTAAGCCTGTCCATAATCTTCTTGTAATCACCGTTTAAGAAAGCTACAACCTCATCAATTCTTCTTCTGTATTCTTCACCGCTTACATAACCCTGACATGGTGCATCACACTGTCCGATATGGTAATTAAGGCATGGCCTGTCCTTGCCTTCATCTTTAGGCAGATTTCTGTTACATGTTCTTACCTTATACAGCTTGCATAACAGTTCAATGGTGTCCTTGACTGCTGCCGCAGATGTATAAGGACCGAAATACTTACCCGCCCCATGCTTCATTTTTCTTGCAAAAAGCACCCTTGGATACTCTTCACCAACGGTAATCTTAATAAAAGGATAACTCTTGTCATCCTTTAGCATGGTATTGTACTTAGGCCTGTGCTCCTTGATAAGATTGCACTCCAAAACAAGCGCCTCAAGTTCAGAATCCGTGATAATATACTCAAAGTACTGAATATGTGACACCATCTGCACAATCTTGGCAGACTTATTCCTGCTGCTCTGGAAATACTGTCTTACACGATTCTTTAAAATCTTCGCCTTACCTATATATATTATGTTGTCCCACTTATCATGCATAATATAAACTCCCGGTTTTGCCGGGAGTTTCTTAAGCTCTTCTTCTAAATTAAACATACTATAAGCTTCTTCAATCCTCTGGCTTTCTTAAGTGCGTAGCTTCGCACCTGTCTTATAGTATTTATTATCCCAGTTATGTCAGCTTTGTCAACACATTTTGCATTACCAAATCTAACCGCAAGGATTATCTGCACTGCATCCTCTAATCCGATTCCCTGTAATTCCTTTTCAGATGCAACAATACCATATATATAATCCTGATAATCCATATCCGCATCTCTTCTGAAGCCAGAGAATGCAAGCAGTTTCTCAAGATATTCATACATTTTAATCAGTTTTTCACTATCAGCAGCGTCACCGTCTAAAAGTCTCTGCCTTGAAACTATCCTGCTGACACATATTATAATTAATATAATTACTGCACACATAACAACAGCTATTATTATAAATGCTGCATACATTGTGCCGTTTTGTGAAAATTTCATTGAAATATTCTTTTTATCCGTTGTACTTTCCTGGATATTTCCATCAATTGATGAATCCACTGTTTCGCGCTCTGTCTCTGTGATATCAGATTCTGTCTGTTTCTCTGATTCATTGACTCCACTATTCGTTGAAGGCTCTTCAACTATATCCTCTTCTCCATAGCCCGGAGTCGGATCAACCACACTCCAGCCATATCCGTCAATATATACCTCTACCCATGCATGTGCCGAATTATCTGACACTTCAAATGTCTGATATGTTTCTTCATCAGCACCACCCAATAATCTGGTATCAACTACATATCCTGCACAATACCTTGTTGGAATCCCGGCACTTCTTAAAATAATTGCAGCTGACGTTGCAAAATACGTACAGTATCCTTTTTTATTATCTTTAAGGAAATAATCAACGACACTTCTTCCCTCCGGAACTTTCCCCGGCTTCATGGTATATTTGTAATTTTTTCTGAGATAACTGACAACATAATTAATATAATCAATCTTATCAGTCATGTCAGAAAGCTCTATCTTCCCAAATAAATCCTCTACAACCATTCTGTCCTCAGCCGGCACATCAAGATAGGACTGTTTCACAAAATTGTCATACGATTGAAATACAGCATTTGTCCTATACTTTTTCATCAGTTCTCCCATTTCCTGATATGCTGACAGATTCCCATTTTTTATATAAAACTTATACGGACCATCAAATTGCGGATGTGCTCCATAATTATCTGTAAAAGATGGTGAATACATTTTAAATCTTTTGGCTAACTGCTGCTCATCTTCATCCAGAGAAATGCTTTTCTGTTTTATAAGTGCATTGGCAAATTCAAGTGTTGCTGATTCATAAGAATAATCTCTTTCTCTTGTATCCAGCCATCTTGTCCAGTTATTATCTTCATAATCCCTCGCCTTAAACAGACTTATATATTGTATGTTTCCATTGGCGATAGTAGTATACTTTCCAACAACTTTATCATTATAATATAATTCATCAACCTGACCGACTTTGCCTGTTCCTACTCCTACAGAAGCCTCCTGCCTCTGCGTCTCATCATCATCCGTACCTGAATTTCCATCGAGATCTATTCCCAGTATGTTATATGCCATATCATTTACCATGACTCTTGTTTCTTCAAAAAAAGCAATTCTTTTATAATTCGTCTGCGGATAAGCAAAAATCAAAACAAATGCAGCAATAAATGATAATATAATCATAAATCTGGCATTATTATTTCGTTTTGTTTTTTCCCCAAGTGCCATTGAATCAAATATAAACAACACACATGCTATTACACTTATTAAATCCGGTACTAAAGCTGCTGCAATAAATATACCTGGCAATGGTAGTATTATAATAAACGCAATCAGCATATTAGGGCGTATATTCACTTCCCACGCTGCTAAGACAGCCATTATCATAGTTACCAATATTACTGCCGCTGCTATCCCACCGTTTCCAACTACACTATACTCATACTCTGGATCTGATGACATGCTCTGCATAAACAGATTAACTATATTTTCAAATCCATCTGTTATATTACTTAAATTAACAACAGAATATAACGCTATTACACCAACACTTCCGCATATTTTAATAATCCGGCTATGCTTGCCATAATATGAAAACAATATAGTATACAGCACAGAAAAAAGGGCTGACATTACAACAATAAGTCCCAGCCCTGCATATTTATCTGTAACATTAATCAGGACAGAAGCTGTTCCTCTTGTTCCAAGATATGTCACAATTATGCGTAATATTAAATTATTCCGGTCTATATTCCATGCTTTTTTCATCTATATCCTCTGCAGTTATTCGTTTCCCTTGTATGTAATAATTATTGGTTCTGATGAAAGTTCAATTCCATCAAGATCATATAATTTCTGACATGCTTTATATGCCGCACTGACACTGCATTTTAGATTCATAATGCCCATAAGTGCTTTCATACAGGTTTCATTGTCATAAAAATTATACCTTACAATATTCCCGGCAGAATTATCCCAGCCAACATACTCACATATTATTCCCTGTTCAAGATAAGCAATCCCCTGTGAATACGCATCCTGATATATCCGGCTCATGACACTTAGTCTTTTGTCTTTACCTGTCTCTAATGTATCAACAACCAAAAATACAGTTTTATAAATATTATTATCATATTCCTTTATAATAAAGTCATCCTCAGCCAATATACTGCTCTTTTTCCAATGAATATAACGCGGGCTGTCTCCTTCCCTGTACTCCCTGAGTTCAGAAACTTCATCACCCGCAGATTTCAAATACAGCACTGCATCATCCATATCTTCGCTATATCCACCATCAGTCTGTATAATATCTGCCTGTGCATATTCCGGCACAATATAAACCTTGCTTAAACCTGTATATTTTTTCCGCTTATGAAACAATCCCAGATAATCACACATATCAATAGACTCAACCCACAAATATATATAGCCACAATAATCCACTGGAATATCTATTACTCCGGCTGACTTTCCCAGACCTGATTTTATATCAACTGTATAACTAAATTCATCACCTGTGTGATAGTACTTATATTTCACATGAATCTGTCCATTTACAAATGCAAGATTATACTTATTCTTTTTAATCAGCATCAGATGTACCTTACTGCCTTTTAGCACAACATTATTCTTAATCTGCATGCTTATTCCCATTCCCAATGCAGAAATAAAATATACAAACCATGAACATGCAGGAATCACCAGCATTAACACAAGCATTATAAAAATCTGATATTCAACATAAAATATATTAACACCCAATACTATCAGAAGACAGAAAATGTATAATATCCTTCTTCTTTTCATATAATTATTATCCTTTATTTCTCCTGCATCTTTGGTACAGGTATCATTCTTAATATATCTGTTATTTCTTTCTTGGCTGCTTCATTACCTGCTGCCCCGGCAACATTAGTAATAAGTCTGTGCGCAAGTGTCTCAACGGCTATATTCTTAATATCTGATGGCAGAACATATTCATTACCTCTTAGAAATGCCTCTGCTTTAGCCATAGAAATAATCGAAATGCTTCCTCTTGGCGATACACCCTGTATTATATTTTCTCTATGCCTTGTCTTGTCTACAATATTAGCAACATATTCATAAATTGAATCATCTACATATATGTCAGATACTGCTTCCTTAATTGCCTGAATATCGCCATTATCAAGTACACACTCTGATAATATCTTTCTTTTATCATTCTCAGACCTGCTCTTCATAATCGTAATTTCATCCTCAACTGAAGGATATCCCATAGAAAGTTTTACCATGAATCTGTCCATCTGCGATTCCGGCAATTTCTGTGTACCTATTGAACCTATTGGATTCTGTGTTGCAATAACCATAAACGGTTCCGGAAGATCATATGTTTCGCCATCAACCGTCACCCTGTACTCCTCCATTATCTGTAATAATGCAGATTGTGTCTTTGGTGATGTTCTGTTTATTTCATCAGCAAGAAGCAGGTTGCACATAGCTGCCCCCTGCTTGAATTCAAATTTCCCTGTCTGTCTGTTATACATTGAAAATCCTGTTATATCTGATGGCATTACATCCGGCGTAAACTGTACTCTGTTACATTTAAGTCCTAATGCGTTAGCAAATGCATGTGCCATTGTTGTTTTTCCAACTCCAGGAATATCATCTAACAGAACATGTCCTCCCACAATTATTGCCATATACACCTTGCATATGACATCATCTTTTCCTATAACTGATTTCCTTACTTCCCTTAAAACAGCTTTAGATTTCTTTAAGTAATAATTATTGTCGTTCATGTAATCCCCCAAAAGCTTATTTTATTCCTGTATTATACATGTGTAATCATATTTACCTTCATCAATATAAACAGTGACAATATCTCCTGATAATTCACATCGCACGTAAACTATATCTTTCCATTCCACATCAGTTGCATTAATATATTGTATAAGACTCTTATTTACTAACTTAACTACAATCTCATCTGCCCCTTCAACTGACTTTCCATCCTTTTTAATCTGACATGGAAAATCAATCTGAAATTTTGTTCCATTATCACACAAAACATTATCAACTCTCTGCTGATAAGAATAGGAATCAGTATTTTGACTATAATAATCACTTGTAATCTTCGAGATATTAATACCTGCTATATCGCCATATATAATCTGCGAAGTGGTATCAGCCTCATTACCTGCATCAGAACTGCCTGCTTCTCTTGTATATACAGCATCCGGACCATCTGCACTTCCTGTAGCCAGAGGTATCTGGCTTTTTGTTCCTGATGTTTTTTTATTGACAACACTGTAATTCTTAACTGCAACAACAAATATTACAATTGCCGCAGCCGTAACTACAAACTGTATCACACGCATAACCGGAATATTTTCTCTTACTGGCTTTAATTCTACTATTTTATTACTTGCATGTATAGTCTTATCCTGTGAATCATTAAACAAATCTGATTTATCCAAAATAATGTCTATCTGGTTTCTAATCTTTTCCCTATCTGGATATTTTACTTTACTCAAGATAATCCCACTCCTTTCTGACTCGTTTAAGCATTGAATAATATCTGCTCTTTACCGTACTAAGTTCAACCCCCTGACTGGCACTGATTTCCCCAAAAGTATATCCCTCGTACACTTTCAGTCTGAATGTCTCCCATTCACAATTCTTATGATGACCATACATCTTTTCCATCTCTTCATATGAAAGCTTGTCAAGCACACTCGTCTCCGTGCCTGCTCTTTCATCTGCCGTTTCAGGTACAGTATCATCCATAATCTGGGTAACAATACTCTCATGATACTGCCTGCTCCTGAAATAATCTGTGACCTTGTTGTCAGCAATTCTTGTAAGCCATGTCTTAAATGAAGCTTTTGCATCATTAAAGGACCCCAACCCTCTTAATGCCGCAATAAATGTTTCCTGCGTGATATCCATCCCCGTCTCTTCATCTTTAACCTTAATATAAATGTGCTTATATACACATTTGTAATAATGGCTTACAAGTTCATCTGCCGCTTTTCTGTCATTATTATCAAGGATTCTTTTTATCAGTTCGACATCCTGACCTTTAGACAGCAAACCCATCTACTCACCCCCGGTTACTATGTATTACATACTAAAAACAATTATCTTTTGTTCTTTCATTGATATATACGGAACAACTTTTAAAAAGGTTTAAAAAATTTTAAAAAATCCTTTATGCATAAAAATTTCTTACACATAAAGGATTATAACATACAAATATTACATTCAGCTTACAATTTAAGCCATTCCATTAACAGTCTTGTACTTATAAAGCATTTCTGCATGATTCTGCTCCTCAATCTGGATATCAGCAAGAATCTTTCTGATGGCTGTATCGGCAAAATTAAACACATTCGTATTATACTCTCCCGATACAAGTTTTTCAGAGCCAATACTGTCTGTTGCTAAAAATGCGTCGCTTTCCTTATCATCTGACTTACTCATCACATCATATGTTGCCTCAGGCTCATACTCTTTTCCCTCACAGTCGTTGCAGTCACATTCAGGAACTTTTCCCTCAAGAATCTGTCCTAATGTGTCATAGTGCTTCTGCTCATTCTTCTCTAATGTAGAGAACAGCTCCTTTAACACAGGATCTTTAGCATCCTGTCCATACTTCTTGTACTTCTTGATACAGGTCTGCTCCTGAGTCTGTAAATCTTTAATCGTAGTCTTTTCTTTTTCATTCAATGCCATAATAAAAAGCCTCCTGATAATTAATACAACCGTATTATTACCAGAAGGCTTAACATTTATTCTTATATGTAATTATTAGAAGTCAACTTCTGTATCATAGTAGCAGCATGTAAGAAGCTTCTCCATCTCTTCCTGACTTGGCTGACGTGGATTAGAACCTGTACATGCATCAAGGATAGCATTGGCTGCGATGTCGTGTAACTTAGCCTTGAATTCTTCCTCTGATACAAATCCTGTCTCTGCTGGGAGACCACCCTCACCATAATTCTTGATGCAGTGAGGAATATTAAGGTCATCATTCATCTTTCTTAACATAGCGATAAGATTGTCAATCTTCTCATCCTGTGTATTGCCACCAAGATGTAAGAAATCAGCGATAAATGCATATCTCTTAGCTGCTGTCTCATCCTTGGCATTGAACTTGATAACCTTAGGAAGATACATAGCATTAGCTGCACCATGGATAATATGTCCGCCTTCAAATGCTGCACCTGTCTTATGTGCCATTGAATGAACGATACCAAGTAATGCATTAGAGAATGCCATACCTGCAAGACATTGTGCGTTGTGCATTGAATCTCTTGCTGCCATATCTCCGTTGTATGATTTAACGAGATTAGCCTGAATCATCTCCATAGCATGAAGTGCCAGTGGATCTGTGTAATCACAGTTAGCAGTTGATACATAAGCCTCAATTGCATGTGTCATGGCATCCATACCTGTATGTGCTACAAGCTTAACAGGCATAGTCTCTGCAAGCTCAGGATCAACAATAGCAACATCAGGAGTAATCTCGAAATCTGCTATAGGATACTTAATACCTTTCTCATAATCTGTAATAATTGAGAATGCTGTTACCTCTGTAGCTGTTCCTGATGTAGATGAAACTGCACAGAAATGAGCTTTCTTACGAAGCTTAGGAAGACCGAATACCTTGCACATATCTTCAAATGTTGTATCAGGATATTCATACTTAATCCACATTGCCTTAGCAGCATCAATAGGAGAACCTCCGCCGATAGCAACAATCCAGTCTGGCTCAAACTCTGTCATAACAGCAGCGCCCTTCATAACAGTCTCAACTGATGGATCAGACTCGATACCCTCGAAAAGCTTAACTTCCATTCCTGCTTCCTTGAGGTAATCCTCTGCTTTCTGAAGGAAACCGTTACGCTTCATAGATCCGCCACCAACGCAGATGATAGCTTTCTTTCCTTCAAGTGTCTTGAGGGCTTCCAAAGAACCCTTTCCATGATACAAATCTCTTGGTAAAGTAAATCGAACCATAATAAAACCTCCGTACATAAATATTTGATTGTTAAATTATAAACAAACCCTATGCTTTTATTATATGCTTGCCCGTATAATAATTCAAGTAAATTTTATTATAATTTTTTGTAAATATTCCATGAACAATTATATATTTTTATTATCACCTACAATCCGGCCATCACTGATAGTAATTATCCTGTTCGTCATCTTCGCAATCCCTTCGTCATGTGTAACTATTATAACAGTCTTCCCTGACTTATTAATATCCTTAAGAAGTTCCAGCACCTCCCGTCCTGTCTTCTGGTCAAGTGCCCCGGTCGGCTCATCAGCAAGTATTATATCCGCATTGGTTACAAGTGCCCTTGCTATCGCAACTCTCTGCTGCTGTCCTCCCGACATCTTTCCTGGAAGTTTATCCTTCTCTGACAGAATTCCAAGATGCTCCATCTGCTTTAATATAATTCTCTTCCTGTCCTTACGCTTAACATTGGCTGCAAGAAGCGGAAGCTCTATATTTTCATATGCTGTATAGTAATCCATCAGTGCAAAATGCTGGAACACATATCCTATCTTTTCCTTGCGCAGCTTATGTACCTGTGAACGGCTTACCGCTGTCACCTCAGTATCATCAAGATAGTACTTCCCAGATGTAGGGCTGTCCATGCAGCCTATTATCTTAAGTAGTGTACTTTTACCACTTCCCGACGCTCCCATTACAGATACAAACTCGCCGTCCTCTATCTTAAGGCTTACATCATCAAGTGCCTTCGTATCATCAACCTTTTCATTGTATATCTTTGTAATATTCTCTAATCTTATCATTCCTTATCCTCCAATATTACAGCCGGATTCAGTCTCATTATCCTGTAAACCGGAACTATCATGGTAAATATCAGAGATGTTGCATTAATAAAGATTACTGACAAAATCACTCCCATATTCCAGTTTATCGTATATAGTCTTATCCTTAAAACATTCACTGCAATTATATGGCACGCCGCGTATATTATAAGTGATGTGCCTCCAAGTGCAATGATGTCTCTTGCTATTCCCCCGATTATCCTTAACTGGCTGTATCCATATGTTCTCTTAATTGCAAATTCTTTTTTTCTTTCTATTATCCAGAACTCTGACATAAGCATACAATTGACAATACAGAATATATATACAATGATATTGATTCTTACATTTTCTCTTTTCAATGTCCCGGCAACAGTACTTCTGCCTTCTCCTGATATATTAGTGCTTTCAATCGCCGCGTTCTTATCTTTCCTGATAATATTATTATACACTTTAGCATATGTTTCATTGATATCTGAGTAATTACTTCCTATAAAAATTGTATATTCGCTCATGTTCATTACTGCCGACATGACATTATCACCCAGACATCTTTTATCAAACACTATTGTATTATCAAGATAATCTGAACCAGAATTACCTATTATTCCAACCACTTCATAAGATTCATTTTCAAATGTTGCATAATATTTTCCATCCATTTCATATGCATATTCATACTGCGCCCTTCCAAGTGCAACAAGCCTTTTTCCCTCATCATCTTCCTGAGTTCCCGGTAATCTTCCACTCACAAGTTCATATGGAATATTCTCATTATCGGCTAAAATAATTTCCGGCCTCCTGTTATTACTTTTCCTCTCCGCATAAAACAAAGATATATTTTTTGCAATTACATTTCCCTCTGTTATATCTTCTTCACTTACATCCAGAATGTCCGATTTATTCAATGACACAGCTTTCATATCAATTCTGCTTTTATACTGTGCAGCCAGCCTGTCAGCCTCTTTCTGATATGCTTTGTTATATATCCCGAGAGCACCGAATATTGTTACATACATTATAAGCTGCCCTATTATAAAAAATATAGCTGTAAGTTTATATCTGAACACATTTCTGAATGCTTTTCTGATTATATTCATACCTTCCCTCATTTCTCCATAAGATCAGCAATATTTCTTTTATGCAGATATATAATAGGAATTAAACATGATATACTTATCATCAGAACCGCCTGCACCAGCATCATGGCAGGTACATATACACAATGTGACATCTTTGTTGCCATATATGATAATTCACTTGCAAATTCATTATTATGTGGTATGATTCCATGAAAAATCTTCCACTGCCTATACACCCATACTACAACTGCTGGCACACATATTAACAACGCATTTTTAACCACAATCATAAAATATACTGCACGCCTGCTTATTCCATTTATAATAAACACTGCATAATCCCTTTTGTTTATAAGACACTCAATAATCGTAACCGCTGAAACAGCTACAATTGCAATAGCATATAACAGTACTGAGGCCACAAATGTTTTATCATCTGTTATCGCATTGTCCTCAATATTCTTTCTTAATTCTTCTCCTTCATTAGTTATTCCTGCTCTTATGCCTTTTTCCACCTGATACTCATTAATGCTCCTCTTTATAATCTCATTATCTTTATAATCTGTAATATAATATACAGGAGTTGTAAATTCTAATGACTCTCCCCAGTCAAACTTCTTATAATTATCGGTAAATACAAGTGCGGTTGATGACAAATCATACTTTCCGATTGAAACACTGCTATTAGTAAGCCATCTCGCATCATCCTTAAGAAAACCTGCTATAACCGCATCTATCCCATTAATCAGACATTTATCTCCAATATTGATTTTCCCTTTATAGGAACTTCCAAGCCATACTAATTCGCACCCCTGCCATTCCTCTTTTGCCTTAACATAAATGTCACATGTAATTCCAGTATTGCACATCTGAATCAATGCGGCATCACTTACAATACAATCAATCAGTTCTTTGGTGCTATCCATCTGAATATTAGTCCCAGACATTAATCCATAAGCTGATATTCCCTCTATATCAGAAAGCTCCTCAAGCATGTCTTTCTGCTCCTGATATTTACTTCCTACTGAAAATGTTATCTTATTAATATCATATGGATTAATGTTATATGCATCATATTTATATCTGATTTCAAGGTCTTTTTTTAGATATGTACTCCACATCTGGTCTGACATATAAAATGATATTGCACATATTAATACAAGCATAAGCGTAACAAATATTCTTTTTCCATATTCCCGATATATAATAATTAATTTATTAACCATTCGTTATTATTCTCTTTCCATGTCTGATAACTATCCCTGTTCTCTATTTTGTAATGCATATCATCATTGATTACCAATGCATAATCCATCGGCATATCATCAAATTCCGCCTTTACTATAAACTGCTTATATTTACCATCTTTGTTATAGCTGCTATAGTCAATATAATATACTCCACTCTGAGTAATATTTTTACCTGCAACCCTGTCACACCCAGTGAAACCATTTTTATCTAATTCAGCCATATCCCATGTCTCACTCTTTACCCCATACACCTCTACCGTAAGCCCCGGTATCTTATCATAAAAGTCCTCGTATAAAGCAAATGAAACCGCCTGAATATCAAAACTATTATTGTTTCCCGGCACATAGACCTCCGCAAGTCTTTCTTTAAAATAATCTATCTTTGTCTGACGCATATCATCCGATATATCCATGGAGTCGAGATATGCACCTGCATAGCATGAAAGCCCAATAAGTCCTTCTTTAACAGATATTGTTCCTTCTGGTCTGTTAATTGTTCTATATACACTTGGATTCTGCACTACAAAATATGCATCATAAAGATACTGGACACCTCTTATCTGCTTACTCTCATCCATGTGTGGCAGATACACCTCCGCATCCCCCACACTTATTTTTTCATAATTACCTGCCATTTCTATATCTGAACTGCTTTCGGTGCTGTTTTCAGTTGTACCGTTTCCATCCGTGGCAGCCTGTGTAATCTCTGGTCTTGCCAGTAATTCTGTTTTTGTCTCTCTGGCTTCGTTATCCTGCTTTGTCTGGCATGCCGATAATAACGTTATAAATATTAATGATGACAACACTATTCTCTTTTTCATATACCCACCTGAAAAGACAGATATAATACTAATTCATATCATGTATTATATCTGCCTTACTCTTAACTAATAACTCAATGTTCTCTGAGAATACCCTAATCCTCCACGAATCATCTTATGATGACTTTCAAAACCATCTATATAGCCCCAATCACGAAAGACCTCTGTTGCACCTACACTTACACCATCTCGGATTGTATTGGTGATACTATACACAATTCTATAAAAGCTATACATGTCGTTATATACATATATGCTGGTTTTGTATCACATATTGACAGCTTTATCATAACAGTCAATAATATAGTCGATATTATCATGCATATTGATAATTTCTTAGCGTGATATCCACCACTATACTTTTTCAGAAACATAAAAGGAATAATTAACAATACTCCATTAACAGGACTTCCTGACAACCACCCAATCACAATCGCCATAATAACTGGTAATACTAATAATTCTGCACTATATACAGCATATTCATAAAGCTCACGATTTTCCTCTGATATAGCACTATTCTTTATCAGCCAGTTGATTATTGAATTTCTTATCATTCTCATTACTTTAATTTTTTGTATATGTCTAATCCTGCTGGAGTCTTAGGCTCATATGCTAATAGGCAAGATGTTGAATTAGCTTCAAGCTTTAATACTTTATCAAGTACCTTAACCACTTTTTTAGCTGATTCTCTCTTTCTCACAGACATCCTCTCCTTTCTCATTCGTACACAACCAAAACTCTATATTTCTCTTATACCATATATATTATTTAAATCAATAGTTATGGAACCAAATGACATTTTTATGGAACGAAAAGCATCTTTAACTGTATTACACTGATATTTTTCGTTGCTATTTTATTTCTGTATTGTATAATATATTTATATTTTTAAATGTTACGGAGACTTTATGGATATTTTTGTATGTGATGACAATACTCTTATATGTAATGAAATCAATTCTCTTGTATCTGAATTTTTCAGAACCAATAATATGACAATGCCTGTTTTTCATACATTTACCGATGGGAAATCTCTTTTATCATCTAATGTCAGACCAGATATTGTCTTTCTTGATATTCAGATGCCGGAATTGTCTGGTATAGATGTGGGGAACATATTACACAACAAGTATCCTGATGCTATTATTATAGTGATAACCTCTTTCATGGATTATCTGGATGATGCCATGCGTTTTAATGTTTTCAGATATATATCAAAACCAATTGATAAAGACCGTCTCTTTCGCAATATGCAGGATGCTGTCGCCGCATACAATAACCAGAACTCAACACCACTATATGTAAAATGCGGTTCTGACCATAAGGTTATTAATCAGCATGATATTATAATGGTTGAGGCCTCTTTGAAGCAGACTATTATATATACAACTAATGGTAATTTTAGAACTTATCATTCATTTTCAGAAATAAAAGAAAAGCTGGCGCACAATTATTTTTATCAGTGCCATAGAAGTTTTATTATTAACATGAATTATGTGGTTTCTCACAATTCGCACAATATATATCTTAATAGTAACTTGTCTGCAGATGTTGCTACAAGAAAGTATTCAGATTTTAAAGAACACTATGCTTCATATGTTAACTCACATATCTAGATAAAGGAGATTTATGGATAATTCACTTACATATTATACGGTTGCTTCTGTTATTGAAGCATTTATTTTATGGCTTTATTGTAATAAACTCTTCAAGCAGAGATTGAACACACCGCTCTCAATATTAATAGCAATAATTATGAATTTGTTATCAGCGCCTGTATATATGTTACATTTTCCTGTTTTGAATATTATTTCTTTTGTTCTTATCACATATATTGTTACCATTATAATATCTGATATTTCCTTTTTTTCTGCTATTTTTCACAGCCTTATGCTGACAATTATAATGGGGTTATCTGAATTATTAGTTGTAGGCTTTGTCCCTAATCTTTGTATATTATTTTACCGTGAATCAGGCACTATTAATAATACTGAACTTTATGTTTTCATAAGTAAAACAATTTATCTATTCATATCACAGGCTGTATCCACAATCCTGATAAAAAGGAAAGGTTCATATCCTTATTCTGATAGAAGCACATTTTTTCTTTCTATTATTCCTGCAATATCTATTATTATTATGTTATGTATGTCTTTTATATGTATAAGCATACCGCTTACTTCAAATGTTAATGCATATATTTCTGTGTCCATACTGCTTTTACTGGCAATTAACATGTTCACATTTTATATGCAGCAGATTATTGTCAGGAAGAACAATGAAAATGCCCGCCTTTTACTTGAATTACAACATGAATCGGATAATGTACAGTATTATAATTCTCTTAAAGACAATTATGATAAACAGCGGATATTGATTCATGATATCAAAGAACACCTTAACACGATTGCATTACTTAATGATGGAAAGCATACAACCGAAATATCTGAATACATATCGGAACTTTCCGATAGCGATGCTCTTAAAGCTTCAAGAACTTATTGCAAAAATCCTATATTCAATGCTATCTTATCGCGTTATGCGCAGATTTGTGAAAGTGAAGGCATCAGCTTCGCTGCTGACATAAGATACAGAACATTAGATTATTTTTCTGCTAATGATTATGCTTCATTATTCGGCAATATGCTGGATAATGCTGTTGCTGCCGCAAAGGGAAATCCAGACGCTTATATTGACTGCAATGTTTCCCTCATCCAGAATGGCAATGCTGACCTGATATGTGTCATCAACTCATGTGCTGCTAATCCTATTGCGCTGGATGGAAGCCTGAACACAACCAAGAGTGATACTGTTAATCACGGTCTTGGAACAAGAAGCATAAAAAGAATTGCTGATAAATATGATGGATTAACCAATTATATATATGATGAGGAAAAACACTGTTTTAAATATGTAATTATAATACAACATCCCGATATAATGCAATAACTTTGGCACATTCGGTAATATATGGCATATTCTGCACATTTATTAATTTTATAAAATGCAAAAGATTCCGATTGAACTACTCAACCGGAATCTCTTTTTATCACATTATTCTATTATCATTATCTTAGAAAAGACTCTTAACAGTATTAACTACATTCTCTACTGTGAATCCGAAATGCTCGAATAACTGGTTAGCCGGGCCTGAAGCTCCGAAGCCCTTCATGCAGATAACCTTTCCATCATGTTTATCAGTTCTTTTATCTGCTCATCAGATATTTGGGCATGACCTTTACAATTATATGTTGATTTATCAGATTCAGCCTCAAACAAATACAGTCTATTCTCGTTATTTGAAATCTTAATTTTTATCTTATTATTAAAATCTACCACAATATCATAAGATTCTGCTGTATCAACATCAGGCACTGAATTCTTGTAAATATTACTGACATACTCTGCTATTTTATGAATATTCTGCTTATCATCAATTGAATATGTTTTGTCATCATAGTCAACATTAATCGTATTACAATACAGCTCAAATCTCGATATACCAACTTTAGGTTTATCCGAATTCAATTTTATAATTATGGCAGCTATTGCTGATATAAACAATATCAGACAAAATATAATTTTTATTATAATTCTTTTTTGCATATGTACCCCCTAAATATATACGAAAAGCATTTCTAAAAGTTTTCATTTACAACTACAAGTTTCTCTTAAACAACATATAACTATCTGCTGTTCCAGTCTGAATCTTATAATAACAAGTCTCCTCTGTTCCATCATCATATATAACTTCTGCCTCTATAAGTATGGCGTTAAGCATGTCATTTCTTTCCTTGCGTACCGTATCTGGTGATTGTTTATTCATATACCATGAGTATGTACTTGTTGGAAATTCCATATACAATATTAAATCCAGTTCTTCCTGCTCTGCTCCCGATATCTTTTTACTTTGCGTCTTAATAACCTTTTTATCAAGGAATTCCTTAAGCTGCACCTCTCTCTTTTCAAACTGTTTAATTCTCATACATTCCCCTCACATAATAATACATAATATAGCAGTATTAATAACTATAATCAGAGGTATTCCTTTCCCCGAATTCTTTTTAAAAATGTGCCTTGAAGCGAATACTGTTTCAAGTCCGACTGCTACTGCGAATAGTATCTCCTCTGCCATGAGAACAAGCATGTACTGGCTTATCGTTATATTCCTGAATACCTTTGCTGTATTCATATATGTAAGGCTTATAAGCGGTGCATTAATATATGGCATGCCATAAGCCTTATACATTATTATCATTTCGATTATATACAGTAAAAATGCACTTACCCCCACCAATATACATACAGCAGCTGCCTTAACTGTACGTTCCCATCTTCTTCCTCTCTTAGACGAGCCAATAAGCACATTCATTCCGTTCTTATATTCCACTGAGCTTTCAGTCTCTGCAATAAGAACAACTCCAAATCCGAGTATAATATATATAAGCAGTTTTCTCGTTGCTCCTTTACTGCCAAATATCTGGTCGTATCCCCGTTGTGACATAACATACGCATCTATTCCGTACTGCTCTTTTATCTGTGAAACATATTCAATCTGCTGCATATATTCGCTCATGTTATCAAGCAGTCTCGTAGCATCCATGAGGTTGTACACATATCTGCTTACATCATCCTCACTAAGTTCTCCCCTCTCATACTGTTCTCTTGCAGCATCCAGCTTTGCCTGTACCTCATAAACATCATTTTGTCTCTGCTCTATAAGACTGGTAAATCCACTGTAATCCCTGCCACCATACTGCTGATAATATTCATCACGCTTCTTTTCATCTTCAGAATATGCTATTTTCTGGTTATTACATATAAATATTGTTATAAACACAACAACACATATTACAATCCAGCCTCTTGCTGTTATTAAAAATTTGTACATTTCTTTCCAGAAATGCGGAAGTCTGGACAAAATCCTTTGAACCACATGTCCGATTTTTTCAATCATTTTTCCTATAAAGCCAGCGGTTCTTCCCGGACGGATAACCTTTCCAAGTAATACAAGAAATATTGCTGATATTACAGCTATAATAATACACACCATGCACAGCACATTTACCATGCTCACAGGAACACCTGCTATCATGATATTATCATACTTCCTAAGTATATTGCTTACATTCATCACATTTATTATATTAATCTTCTTGAAAATTCTTAACCTGCCCTGCATTGATATATTCTGGTATGCAAATGCTTCCGCTCCGGCAATTATACCCACCAGCACAACTGAACTGATTCTTTTCCTGCATAACGAAAATACCAGTGATATAACAAGCACTATTGCAATAACTATCAAAGATATAATCATATATCTTATAAAAAGATATGTCATTACGCTTATCGGATAAGTGAAATTATTATACCCTTTCAGACACTGTACAGGTGCGGTAAGGAAATCCCAGCCACCATACACCACAAGCATAGAGACAAGACCGCATAACTGCATAATCAGTGATACAAATAAAGCACCCAATCCGACTGCTGCAGTGTCCTTAACTGCAATTCTCATTCTTCCATTGACAGCAGTATAGATAATCTGCCACATTCCATTATCCCTGTATTCGTAAATGTTATAAATAATATATATCATCAACGCAAGAACGATATAGATAGAAATATCATTCTTCAGAAACTGCTCAACTGCCCTGCTGTTTAATTCCCTAACCTGTACATTTTCAATCCTTTTATAATCATTTTCCGTTTTATTGATATTAGCTATTGATTCTGATGTACCGAACACACTGAATTTTTTCATATTCGAGGCATTTGTAATAACTGCTTTGACACTTTCTGTATATCCATCAATATAATCAGACTTTTCCTTGTATTCCTTTGCAAGTCTCTTAAATATTCTTCTATCATCCTGTGCCAGTTCGTCAGCATGCTCCTGTATCTGTTCATCTGTATGCCCATTAATCAGCCAGTTGTACTCTCTTACTTTAATCTTATAATTATCTATTCCACAGTCTGAAAAGTCCCCTGCAAAAACAGCCACGACACATATACATGCCGTAGCAAGAATTAGCAATATTGTTTTTCTATTAAGCAGTCTCCCCAGTTCCTTCATCTACCTAAGCTCCTTAATATCCCCTTTTTCAATGTTGCTCTTATCAATATATACAATTCTATTATTCACAGATGAGAACATAAACATCTTCCTGCTGTCCCCGTGCATAATTGAAAATATCTTTTCCTCGTCTGGAATCGTTCTCTTTGCTATAAGCTTTCCATCTAAGCCTAACTGATATATCGTATAATCAAGTGAACTGCTCTGTTTGTTAAAATACATTGCCATACTCTTATATCCTTCATCATCCATCCAGATATAATTTCCGTCAAATGTTATATAAAAATATCCTGTATCATTATCGCTTTTATATATGCTTTCTGACTTGCCGCTGCCAAGATCATATTCATATATCGTTCCATCTCCAAGCCCGCTGTAATACAGCTTGTTATTATCTGCATCTATACAGTAACTATACACATTCTTATCAAGCAGACATTCAGTATTTTCCCCTGTAATTCTGAATATTCCTTTTCCTTCCAACGAATATAATCCCTTATCATCTTTTGAAACAGATGTCTTTAAAAAAAATGTGTCACTGCCATATGTTTTAAGTGAATTAATTCCTATACCATATCCCGTTTCTTCATATATTTTATCGCTCGAACCTGTATCAAGATTAAATCTGTGCAGCCTTACTGTTACATTACCTTCTATATCTCCCGTTATCTCTTGAGATACATATGCATATCCATCATTGAAGCACATTGACACACTATCCTGTCCACTCAGGACGCATATGCTTCCAAGGTCTGTTCTCTGTGTTCCATCAGCACTTATCCGTACAAGATTTCCCTTGGAACTTATCATATATATGTACGAATTATAGTAATACAACTCACTTTTAAACTCACTTCCTGAAATATATGCCATGCACTCTTCTCCATCATGCCCACATTGTGGTTTATTACATAACACAATGCTTTCTTCTGACTTATCATCATAAAACATAAGATTATCAGCTGATGCGCCACATTTATCAAGGTAATAATATCCTGAATCACATCTTGCTGCCTTATGCATGCTTTCAGAAAAATATGACTGCGTATTATCAAGCTTATCACTTCCTACTGTTATCGTATTCCCTGTTTTCCCCTTACATGACACAAGCAAAACTGACATTATAACAATTAATCCTGCTGCTATTCTTCTCATTGTAATCCCCCTTAAAGTTACTACATCTATAGTTAGTTTAATTAACTATAGATATTATGTCAAGCGTAAACAACCAAACCGGACACTATTAATCATGGTCTTGGAACACGAAGCATTAAAAGAATTGTTGACAGTTACGATGGCATCATGCAATAGTTTTGGCATATTCTGCAATATATGGCATATTCGGTAATATACGTCACATTTGTATCGGGTAGTTTTGGCACATTCGGTAATATATGGCACATTCTGCACTTGACAATATAAAAAACAGGGATTCCAGTTATATTTAATAACCGAAATCCCTGATTTTTTATATTAATTTTCTTATTATTCTATCTTCTTAGAAAAGACTCTTAACAGTATTAACAACATTCTCTACTGTGAATCCAAAATGCTCGAATAACTGGTTAGCTGGACCTGAAGCTCCGAATGTCTTCATGCAGATTACCTTACCGTCAAGTCCTACATATCTGTACCATCCAAAGTCTGAAAGTGCCTCAACTGCAACTCTCTTTCTTACACTCTTAGGAAGGACTGATTCCTTGTATTCGTCTGACTGCTTCTCGAATACGTCCATAGATGGCATACTTACTACTCTTACATCTATTCCTGCATTCTTAAGCTCTGCCTTTGCTGATACAGCAAGGTTTACTTCTGAACCACTTGCAATGATGATTCCATCCGGAGTCTCTTTATCTGAATCCTCAAGAATATATGCTCCCTTAAGTGCTTCCTTTGATGAACCAGCCATCTGTGGAAGGTTCTGTCTTGTAAGAACTAAAGCTGTTGGCTCGTCCTTAGATTCAATAGCATATTCCCATGCAAGTGCTGTCTCTGTTCTGTCACATGGTCTGAATACTGTGAAGTTAGGCATTGAGCGGAATGCTGCAAGCTGCTCAATTGGCTCATGTGTAGGTCCGTCCTCACCAACTCCGATACTGTCATGTGTAAATACATATATAAGTGGAAGCTTCATAAGTGATGTAAGTCTTGCCATTGGCTTTGTGTAATCACTGAATACGAAGAATGTTGCAACGAATGGTCTTAATCCACCATGAAGTGCAAGTCCGTTACCAATTGCTGCCATAGCCTGTTCTCTTACACCAAAGTGAAGGTTAGTTCCTGCATAATTCTCCTTAGAGAAATCTCCTGCATCCTTCATGTTAGTCTTATTAGATGGTGCTAAATCTGCTGAACCACCAATAAGGTTAGGCATGAGATTCTTAATCATGTTAAGAATTGTTCCACTTGAACTTCTTGTTGCTTCTGCCTTCTCTGGCTTCGCAAGGTATTCCTCAGAATTGAATAGATCGGACATATCACATCCATTGTAATATTTATCCCAGAGTTCCTTCATCTCAGGGAACTTCTCACAGTATTCAGCAAAGAGCTTATTCCATTCTTTCTCTGGCTCAGCCATTCTTGCTGCTATCTCTTTATAATGGTCATATACTTCCTGTGGTACTTCAAAATCACCCTTGCATGGCCAGTTAAGATTTTCCTTAAGTGCTGCAACATTATCAATACCAAGAGGCTCACCGTGTGCGCTTGCCTTACCCTGCTTTGCAGGACAACCGTATCCGATAAGTGTATTAACCTTGATAAGTGAAGGTCTTTCCTTATCAGCCTTAGCCTCTTCAATAGCCTTGCCGATAGCTTCGATATCATTGCCATCAGCAACCTCGATTGTCTGGAAGCCAAATGCTTCAAATCTCTTCATTACATTTTCTGTAAATGCAATATCTGTGCTTCCTTCGATTGATATATTGTTAGAATCATAGAATACAATAAGCTTTGAAAGACCTAATGTTCCTGCAAGTGAGAAACACTCTGATGAAATACCTTCCATCATACAGCCGTCTCCACCAAGTACATATGTGTAATGGTCTACTACATTGTATCCATCCTTATTAAATACTGATGCAAGATGTGCTTCTGCCATAGCCATACCTACTGCCATAGCCATACCCTGTCCAAGAGGTCCAGTTGTTGCTTCAACACCAACTGTATGACCATACTCTGGATGTCCTGGTGTCTTTGAGCCCATCTGTCTGAAATTCTTTACATCATCTAAAGAAAGATTGCCAATTCCAAGTAAATGGAACAATGAGTAAAGAAGCATTGAACCATGTCCGCCAGAAAGAACGAATCTGTCTCTATTCTCCCACTTAGGATCAGCAGGATTGTAATTCATATGGTTAGTCCATAATTCATAAGCTGTTGGTGCAGTTCCAAGTGGAAGTCCAGGATGTCCTGAATTCGCCTTCTGAATTGCATCTGCTGACAATACTCTGATTGCATTAATTGACATTTCATCGATATTAGTCATAGTTTCCTCCCTGTGTAAGCACATTTGTGCATATAGTTTTATCTGTCTTTAAAGTCTGCCTCTGTCAAGAATATAACATCACCATTCTCGCTTCTCTTCTTCTTAAGTCCGCCAAAGAATCTTCTTGATGCTCTTCTTTCAGAATTGACAATTGCCTGATTGATAATTTCCTTGATATCATCAAGTTTAATATTATCATTCACGTTATGGAGTTTGTCAATCTTAAGATACAGTTCTAGTAATGCATCATCATCAACCTCATACTGTCTCTTTCTTGCAAATCTCTTCGCCATCTCAACAAGTTCATTGACTGTATACTGCTTAAGAATAATTCTGTGATTAAATGTATTAGTTAATTCAGGATTAAAGTTAATCAATACATTCATATCTGTATCTGAATCTTCGAATATAACTATCATTCTGTCAGTATCCTGCTCAAGACAGTTAAGAAGCTCGTTAATTCTCTTAGGCTGAATTGTTCCTGCGCCTTCTACAATAAGTGCAGTACCTTTAAGTCTTCCCATAGCCTTTGCAATTCCGCGCTGGTTTATACTCTCTCCTGATGTCTTTGCAATCTTTTTCTGTTTATCAGGATATAATGTATTGATTGCTCTAATAATTGTTCTTGCCAGATCTGTCTTATCTGAACTTGAATTACCAGAAATGAGAATATTGCCCACTTTAGATGTATTAATCTGCATCTCATCATCGATTGTATCGAATAAATCAACAAGCTGCTCCTCAAGTCCCGGCATATCCCTGTACTTTCTGAATATCTTGGCAAGCTCTCCTGTAAGCTTCTTATCTTTTTCTTCTTCGACTTCATCGTTGTCTGTATTATATTCTTCCATACTCTCCGGCTGTCTGTTCTGTCTAGTAAATGGAACTGTTTCTTCTGGCTCAACGCCCGCAGCTGCCTCTTGCTGGGCAACAGCCTCATCACCTTCTTCTTTATTATTATCATCATTCATAATTGAATTGATATCTGATATCATAGATTCTGAAACTGTTGGAATCTGTGCTGTAACTAAAGGAATTTCTTCACTTGGTTCCTCTGCATTAACTGGCGCCTTCTTAGTTACTGCTGCCGCAGCCTTTGCCGCTTCCTGCTCTAATCTTGCAGCAGCCTTACCTGTTCTGATAGCTAAATCCATTCTTGCTGAATCAACCGCCATCTGTGCAAGAGCAACCTGTTTTGCTTCCTCTTTATCAATCTCTTTGCCTGCTACCAGAGCTTCTGCTTTTTTACGTTCAACCATTTTCTCATAGGCAGCGCTTTTTTCTTCTTTTTCGTCAAGATATCTCTCAAGCTCCGACTTAGAAAATTCTCTCGTATCCTGCTTACCATATTTCTCTTCCCTGACAGACTGCATCCATTCTGTTATATCCATCTGGCCTTCAATCTGGTCATCATCATCTGATGTTCCAGTATTTTCAGCTTCATCAGCAATATCAGTATTCACAGATACTGCCGTAGCATTTTCCTTAACAGGCTCTTTCTCTTCCTGCTTTTCATCCTGATGCTTTGAAGCTGGTACAAATGTCTTAACATCCTCATCTTCTTCATCAGCTTTGAACAGATCGCTCATGTTAGCAGCAAGTTCTTCCTGAAGATTTTTTGTATCATAAAGGCTGTAATCCGGAACCGGAACATTAATATCAATGTTCTTTGCCTTCTCATTAATACGAGCCTCTGCTTCTCTTCTCTGCTCGGCTTCATCTTCTTTATTAATCTTATCATAATTATTTTCAAGCTTCTGCTTTGCATTTGCGATAAGCTCCTTTAATGAAAGATTTGCCTTATTAATTTCATTAGAAAATGCTTTTTCTCCAGCTTCACTTAAGGCTTCTGCAACCTCCGGCTTCTCAACCTGTGGAGTCTCAATCTTTCTTACACTGACCTCCTGCTCTGACAACTGACTTTTACTGTTATCACTGTTCTTGCTCAGTGCTTTCATAATAAACTCTTTAATATCATTATTCTGGTCATTCTGAACAAGATCCATTGAAAGAGGACCTTCCTCCTGCTGCCTGTCGTACTCTGGAACATTAAGATGTACTTCCTTAGGTGTCTGCGCTGCCTTCTTAGGTAATTCAGATATCTTCTCATCTTCTTCCCTGAAAACATCCTCAACATCGTCTCTCTTAAGATCTATTAACTCTTTCTGTTTAGCAAAAAGTTCTTCCTTAGCAGCCTCGATGTCATCCTTTCTCTTCTTCACATCCTCTAAGATACCCTTCTGTGTCTTCGTAAGCGTAACACCCAGCTGCTCCTTTAACTGTACTGCCTTTTCAACATATCTTCCATCCTGAAACCACAGAACAATATTATCACAAGTCTTGACACACTCTTCTTTTCTTCCCGTCTTATAATAAAGAGTTGCAAGCTCATACATGTATTTCTCATCAATCTCATGATCCCTGTAGTCCTCTAAGATTCCTACTAGTTCATTATCAGATGCATTCTGCGCTTTCTTCAAATCATATAAAAGAATGAATCTGCTCACATCATGCTGTGATGTTCTGCTATATTCTTCATAAAGTTCATTGGCATTTTCAAAATCTCCAACTTTAATAAAGAATTCTGTAAGCTTATAAACAAGCTTTCTTCCTCCAAGATTTCTATTATAAGCAAGAATTGCCATATCTCTTGCTTCTTCATAATCACCAACTGCTTCCTGCACATTAATTGCGGTAGCAAGTGACTGCCAGTCCTTTACCTTTGACCAGTTAAGCTCTTTTGCAATAGCTGCAGCCTCGGCATAATCCTTCTTGGCAGCCAGTTTCTTAATCTGGTCTATCTTAATTCCTAATTCATATTTATTCATGGTTATATATTCCTCATTCCTGTGCTTACTGAATGTTAAAATTGATTCAATTGTCGCATTTTACAACTCATTAAAGTTTAGCACAGCCTAAGTTTGTTGTAAACCGAGTTCACAGAATTGTTACAAATATGTTACAAAAAATCAAATGTTGCCTGTTCGTAATCCATTCTCGTGTATTCCAATTCTGATTCCTTCGTGCTGCTGTAATAATCAACAACCACAGTCTGCTGCCTTGAATCAACCAGCTTCTGGCCAAGTATGTAATTAACATCGAATCTTCCTGTAATAGCAGGAGTTGCACCTCTTGCAGGAACAATAAGCTGGACATGGTTAGTTGCAAGCAGCTTGAATATTGGCTCCCATATGTATATATCCTTTGCCGCACCGAATGGGTTATCTATGAATATTGTCTTACCCTCAACACCTTCATTACCTGAAGAATTCATATTAGATATGTAGTTGATAATCGCAATAAGGAACTGGATATATATACCCTGTGACTGTCCTGTTGAGCCAACCGCTTCCTCATATCTTAAATAACGGCTCTGATCCTTGATTCTCTCTCTCTTATACAGATTAATTCTGATTGAATTCATATCTGTGACAATAACTGAGAAAAGTCTCTTCCATGACAGTCTGTTTCTTATATACTTGAGTCTTTCCGCAGGCTCTTTAAAACTTTCCGCCATAAAAACAGTTTCATCAATATATTCAGACATCTTTTCCTTATATAATTCTTCCTTTATATAAGGAATCTGCAGACTGATTATTGCAATCTGTTCTCCGTCAAGATTGATATTAGACAACTGTGGCAGACGGTCAAGCTCAGTCTTAATGTTACTGCATGTCTGGATACAACGATTTTCGAAGTTATCCTTAATCATCTGCATATCCTCTATACCCTTGGCAATGCGGTCTTTTTCTAACTGTATAAATGTGTTCGTCTCATTTAACGATTCAATCATACTTCTGGTCTTAACCACATTTTCAGGAACATTAAGCGATATCCTTACTTCATCAGCAAGCTCGACTGCATTAAATCCGTTAAGCAGGTCAATAAGCTTAGATTTATTCTTATTAAATTCATCAACCTTCTTATACTCTAATCTGGTAATTGAAGCATATTCTTTATGAACAGCCTCATATTCTGTAAGATTAGCTGTAATTCCCTGTGCATCCTCAGGACGGAATTCTTCTGGAACATGCATGCCCGCATCAGACACGATTCTTTCAAGGTCTTTTCTGCATACAAGAATGTCTTTTAATGAATCAGACATCTGTCTGCGTGTCTTTTCCTGAACCTTGGTGTTATCCTCTAACTTCTTAATAAGTACCTTGTGCTGTGTAATGAATTCATCCGGGTCATCGCATGGGAATTCATTAAAGCTTCCATAATTATTCTCAATCTGGTTAATACCATGTGCGATACTTCCCTCAAGTCTATTAAGAAGTGCTTCCTGTGACTCAAGCTCTTCCCTTACAGAATCACTGCTCTTCACAAGATTATTAAGAGCATCCTTGGCATTCCTTAACTGCTGTGAACCTGCTGCCATAATCTCACCGGCTTCATACTTTGCCTTAATATCGTCAAATGTATAACCTCTGTACTCTATTGCATCACGACATTTGTTCATAGATGCAGACAGATGGTTCATCAGCGCCTGCTTATCTGCAAAGTCACTGTTCTTCTGTGAAAGTGCTGTCTTTAATCCGGTGAATCTGCTCTCTATTTCATCCTTATCAAGACGGTATGTATCGTCATCGATTTCTATTGAAACATTTTCATCATAATAAGGTGCGTACTGCTCCTCCCATGACTTAATGATTTCATCATATGCCTTTCTTGTACTGTCCTCGAAATCTCTCGCGGTATCATACTCAGAATTAGCAGAAACTGCTGCCTCCTCGCACTCATATATGCGGTTTCTTGCACTGTCCACATCAGCCTTCAGTCCCTTTAAGCGCTCATACTTCTTATCTATAGAAGAATTCATCTCCATAATACGCGAGAGCAGGCTGCATGCTGTTTCCTTCTCTTCTATATCATCTCTTGTCTGTGCGAGGTTCCTTGAAAGCTGCTCTTTAACCTCATTTAACACACTTCTCTTCTTCTCAGCCTCAATAATTGCAGCCTCGCTGTCAGCAATCTTTAATCTGATTGCTTCTGCCTCGGACGCATCCACCTTTCCAGACGCAGCATTATATACAAGTGCAAATGTATAATCATTCCACACAAGCTCCATTCTGTCGGCCAGCTTTCCTGCCTGCGCCTTATGCGACTCAAGCTCCTCCTGTGCAAGCTTAATCTGTGTCTCAAGCTTTGCCTCATCACGCAGGAACGACATATCCTTTAATGCGAATACAATCAGGTCTTTGTTAATCTCTAACTTAGTATCAATAAGCACCTGCTCGCTTATAACAGGATAAGCAGCCGCACCCTTGCCAAAATCCTTAAGCATCTCATCTGCTTTGATTCTCTCGAAATCGTTCTTTATTATAAATGCGTACTCAATGAAAGGTGTTCTCTTTAATACATCTCTTTTCTGTCCTGCATTCAGGGCTGCAAACCACTCATGTCCCTCAACAACATCTGAACCGTACTGGCTCTCAAGGTATTCCTTAAGCCTGTCTCTTTCAGGACTCTTACAGATATATGTTCCCTTTCTTGCATTGTCAATAAAGTTCTCAAGTTCCTGTACTGCCTTACACTCTTCTGTATATTCACTGCGCATTTTCTGGTAAGTCTCAAGAATAACCGAAAGCATTGCCTCGTCATTATCTGCACTATATATTTCACGGATTTTGCCCATGCGCTCGGCATCTGCATTACCAGCTTCATCAGCCTTTTCTAGCTTTTCTGACTGCTCTGTGAATATATCAATAAGTGCTTTATTGGCAGATATTGTCTCATTAAGTGACATTAACTGCTGCTGCACATCATTGAATTTTTCGGACATTCTTGTCTCTTCATTCTTTAACAGTTCTTTATCCCTGAATGACTTATCATATTCTTCAGACACATTTTCACATACGACAGTTCCCGCCTCTGATAAAGATGCTCCAAGCTGTGCCTGTAATTCCTGTATCTCATTCTCAAGATTATCAGAAAGACTGCCAAGACCTGCCGCCTCTTTGTCAGCATTTCTAAGGTTATCCTTAGACTCTGATAATCTGACTTCCAGAGTCTTAACACGGTTAGCTGCTATATCAAGCTTTTCCTTAAGTCTTCTGGTCTCTGTCTCATAGAATTTTCTGTAACCTGCAGCAAGTATCTTTAACTCTGCTGTTATATCCGTATCTTCTCTTAATCTGTTATCTATCGCAATCTGAAGTCCTTTATAAGACTTCTCGTATTCTGCATAATCTTTATAATCACCCGCAGACTCCATCAAAGAAAGCTTTCCTCTTGCCTCTTCAATTGCAGCGTTCTTGAGTTCAAGTGCCTTTCTTGTCTCATTAACAAGGCTCTCAACTCCTGCCATCGAATTCTTTTCAGACATAACCTCTGCAACTGCTATAGCTTCCTTCTCGTGTGCAAGCTCATCATACATCTTAGTGATAAGGTCATCCTGACTCTTAAGTTCCTTATCCTTCTTATCACTTTCCCGCATAGCAACAAGAAGCAGGTCATATAGCTGCTTCTCTATTTCTTCTTTTCTGTTGTAAAATGCTTCATATGTCGACAGATATTCTTTAAAACTGTCGATAGCTGCAATCTGGCTGTCATATGCTCCAAGCTGTGAGTGTTTCTTTGAAAGCTCCACTAACTTGTCCTTAATATCCATAAGAGTCTGAGCCATCATGCCCTCATCATTATCAACTGACAGCTTGTTATTGAAGGATTTCTGGATAATCTCCTCTATAAGCAGATCCTCAACAACCTTACGGCTTGTCTTATAATTTGACTCGAAATATGTTCTTACATGTCCCTCTGTCTTGTTAATTCCACGCACAATTTCCCATGCACTCTCATATATTCCGTAGTTGCTTATGAAGCTCTGGTAATCACCTTTTCTGTCAAATATCTTAACAACATATTTGTACCCGCCCTTCTCAAGGTCACGAAGATAAGCCTTAAGTCCGTTATATGTAATTCTCTCTCCATTACTTACAAGTGGAAGATTCTTAATATCGTTATCGCCAAACTCCCTGTAGAATATGCAGTAATTAAAGTATTCAACACTTGCTGTTGGTGCAGCTGTCTGTTCCTGTCCATCCTGATTCTCATCGTCTGTGCCTCTTCCCTTTCTTGCACAGAAACCAGTTGTCATGAACCTGAAACCATCCTTCTGATAACATGGATCTAACTTCCACTCAACCAAAGAATGAATACATGTATTACCGCTTCCCTGTCTGAAAAGCTTCTCAATAGGCTGCTTGTCATCAAGTGTGCAGTTAGGAATCATATTCTGCATAAGAAGCAGCATAAGCAGACTCTTACCACCGCCATTGGCAAGGTCATATATAGTATTCTGGCAGTTGAAGCGCATCACGAAATCGTCGTACACCTGTGTACCGAAATTATATTTAACATTATTAACTCTGATTCTGTTAATCTGTGGCATCGCGTCCTCCATTCATAAGTTCGGCAAATCGTCCTCTGTAATCATCAAAATAATTCTCTATAAGACTTCTGAATCTGTCTGTCGGATAATATCTGTCCTGACTCTCAACTAAAAGTTCCTGCGCAACGCAGAAATTAAGCACAAGCTTTACCATACCCGACTTGGAATTTCTTGCTGCTCTCGCTCCTGTCTGATCCTCTACTGTTGTCACCGGAAGCTCGTCCCATGTAAGTGCTATCTGCTTAAAGCTGTTCTCCTCAACCTCATCAAGCACAAGCCCTGTGCTCTTATCGACAATACCACCTGTTGTCTTATCAACATTTTTAATGATGTCCTCAAGTCTTATGAACTCAGCATAAGTTGAACTCATTGTATCTGAATAAAACTCTGTTATTATGTTGTAGATTATGAAATATGCAAGATATAATTCTTTATTAACTCTTAATCCAAGTACATTTCTTAATTCCTCGTTGGAATATCCAAACACCCTGTTATTATCACCTGCACTCACATACAGACCATTGTTATATTCATATATGTTAAGATTAAGTTTCTTAAGTGACATATGAACGATGTCATACACTTCTGCATTATTATTGTATTCCTGATAAAGAGCTGCATTCTCGCCCCTCTCAGACACATTTTCCCCTGTGATAAGCTTGGAAACTATGTCCAGCGCCTTATCTAGATTTCTATTCTCCATGTGCTTCCTTTCGTACCAATTCAACATCTGCCATCATACAGTTATCCGACAATATAACCTGCCCGCCAAGCCCTTTTCTTATTGCAAATGTAAAGCTTTCCGTATCTTTAAAGCCTTCCCCTAAGTATGCATCAAGAAATGTATCTTCTCCCGCATCACCGCCAAGCTGGTACTCATCCTTCTGGCACAGATTAACAAAGAAAGAGAAGAAATCTGCATTTCTTAGAATCTGCTCACCATACGCCCTCTTCATTGCATCTGCAAACTGACCGAGTGTTATAATGTCCGATTTTTTCAAACACACAATGAGATTTTTCATAAGGAATACATAATTATCCTTAATTCTCTTTTCTTCAATCTCATCTTCGAATTCAATATCTTCCGGTCTTTCATTGCTTATAAGCTCTTTCTCCTCATATCTTGGAGGCTTCACCATAAGCGCATCATCAATGTTTATCAGGTCAAATGTCTTTCTTATGTTCGGCTTTAGAAGCGGACTTAACATTGTGACTAATATATCTGCATTGTCCCTCTTAATCATATCTGAAAGTGCCGATGTGAAATCCATATGGCTTCTTAATCTGCCAAGCTTGGCGCGTCTTACTGCGTCATCGGTCATCTTCTGCATTTCTGTACAATCCTTTAACAGCTCGCTGTGCCTGTTCATTGCCTGCTTAAGCTGAGTCTCAAGACTGTATATTTCGTTCATCGTCCTGTAATAGCCTTCGCCTGTGCTGCCCGATGCATTAAGCTTCTCAATTGATTTTGCAATAAGGTCACGGTTCTTCTTAAAAAGCTTTTCTTCATCATCAAACCATTTCATTCCTGTCTTGACGAATTCCTCATAAGCCTCTATTCCTGCAAATACATCGCCCGACAGAATTGTCAGCACTTCATTCTTCTTTAACTTAAGGCGGTTGACTTCTTCGTTGATTCTTTCAACTACTTCAACTCCGCCACGGAAGTTCTGTGAATTAATCATTTTTTCAAGAAGAAGCTGGGATACGCTTATCCTGCTCTCGTCCTTGATTTCCTTGGTATCAAGATAGAACTCAATAGCATCAGGGCTTATCGAATACCACACGGTATTGTCTCTTATCGAACTCTCGATTATCTTCATTCTTGATACTCTCTTTTTCCTGTCCACCGGGTCAAAATACGAGAATTCAAATGGTCTGCCATCATTCTTTATCTTGTCAAATATATAATCAGCAATCTCCTTGCTGTCCTGTTCATTCAAATCAAGCCCGAAATCTCTCTTAAGTATCAGCCTTAAGAAATCAAGATATTCGGGATATGTAACATCCTTTTCCTTAAAGTTATTCTCCTCTATAAAGAAACGGAGAACTGCCATAACTATATAGCCCATATCAAGGATTTCGTACTTACCATCCTTGAAATTAGAAAATGATGTGTCTATCAGTCTAAAGAAAGGATAATATTTCTTCAGATTAAGCATTCGTTCACGGTGATCCGATATGATATCACCTGTCATATTCTCTGCCATAGTATTCTTCATTTCTGCGCACGCATTTTACACATATTGTCTTAACGCCCGGTGCGCCAGGGCATTAAGCTTAAAGCTTGGTTCTTCGCCAAATTTAAAGCTCAGTTCTTCCATCCAGTGCTCTTAAAAGTGTAACCTCATCGATATATTCAAGATCGCCGCCCACAGGAACTCCGCTTGCAATTCTTGTCACCTTAATTCCTGTTGGCTTTATCATTTTGCTTATGTACATTGCTGTTGTCTCACCCTCCAGATTGGAATTAGTTGCGATAATAACCTCGTCAACATCTCCCTGAAGCCTTACCATAAGCTCCTTTAACCTGATATCAGCCGGTCCGATTCCAAGCATCGGGCTTATTGCTCCATGAAGAACATGATATACGCCCTCGTACTTTCCTGTCTTTTCATATGCCGCCATATCTCTTGTATGTTCAACTACCATAATTGTCTTATGGTCTCTTTTCTGGTCGCGGCATATCGGACACAGTTCTTCATCTGTAAGTGTAAAACACTCCTTACAGTAGTGAATATGCTGCTTTGCATCAATCATTGTGTCTGCAAGGCTCTTAACCTCAGACTCAGGCATGTTTATAATGTGAAATGCCAGGCGCTGGGCGCTCTTCGCCCCAACCCCTGGTAATCTCGACAATTCTTCAATTAATCTGTTAATATGACCACTGTAGATGTCCATTAGAATAAGCCTCCGCCTAATCCTCCAAGTCCTCCAGTAATCTTAGCCATCTGTGCCTGTGACTCTTCTTCGCATTTTCTTAAAGCTTCATTAGTAGCTGCTACGATTAAATCCTCAAGCATCTCTACATCATCTGGATCAACTGCTTCAGGGTCAATCTTAACCTTAGATACTTCTCTCTTACCTGTAACAGTTACCTCAACTACTCCGCCGCCTGCTGTCGCACTGAATTCCTTATTCTCAAGCTCTGCCTGCTGCTCCTCCATCTGACGCTGCATTCTCTGTGCCTGCTTCATCAGATTATTCATATTACCAGGCATTCCTCCTGGAAAACCACCTCTTTTAGCCATTATATAAGTTCCTCCTTATCATCTACTTCTATATCTATGCCTACGAGTTCCTTAAGATCCACGAATCTGCTGTGGAAATCCTCATCATCGTTAAGCTTAGTCACTTTAATTGAAACCCTTACTCCTGTTCTCTCCTCAATTACATTCTCTATGCTCTCCATAACTTCCTGTCTGCTGAGTGAATTATAGGCACTAAGTGATTCTACCATAATTTCAAGACTAATTCCATCTTCTGCTAATGTAACATGTGCAGCCTGTAAAAATGTCTGATTAACCGGATCATCTATCGTTGCAATGATATCCTTCCAGCCTGCCGCAATTGCCTTAACATCTTCCGGAACAGCGTCATATACACGCTTAACTACAGGCTTCTTTGGTGTCTGTTGCTGTACTGCTGCCTGGCCTCCCGCAGCACCTGCATTTACAAGTCTGCCGCTTTTAATATCATCAAGTACTTTCTGTAACTGCCCTTCAAGCATTGTCACACGGCTTACAACATCGCCGATATCCTGACTGTTATCCATTGCCGGGCGCATCAGCTTTATAAATGTTATCTCTGTTTTAACTCTCTTCTGTGTAGAAAACTTCAGGTCATTCGATAATTCTGACAACACTCTTATATAGTACATAAGTGTATCTATATCAACATTCTGTGCATCCTTCTTCAGGTCTTCAAGATTATCTGCCGATACTTCTATTACATCTTCAATTCTTTCTGCATCTTTAGTTGTCTTAATAAGAAGCAGATTTCTAAGATACCATATGAAATCTGTAACAAACTGTGAAAGGTCTCTTCCCTGCATTATCAGATCTTCCATAAGTGACATGCACACGGCAACATCTCCTGACAGGATTGTTGAAAGCATTTTACTAAATACCGCCGTGTCAACTGCCCCAAGTACATCTAATACATTTTCATACTTAAGGTCTTTTCCCAGATAGAATGCCAGACACTGGTCTAACAGACTTAACGCATCTCGCATTGAACCATCTGCAGCTTTGGCAACATATTTTATTGCCTTGTCCTCTACATTCAGCCCCTCCGCCTTCATAAGTTCTGACAGTCTTGCGGCAATTGTCTCTATTGTTATCCTGTGGAAGTCATATCTCTGACATCTTGAAAGGATTGTAATAGGAATCTTTGCCACTTCTGTAGTAGCCAGTATAAATATTACATATGCAGGAGGTTCTTCCAATGTCTTTAACAATGCATTGAACGCTCCTATTGAAAGCATATGAACCTCATCAATTATATAGACTTTGAATCTTCCTTCTGTCGGTGAGTACTGTACTTCTTCTCTTATCTGTCTTATATTATCGACACCATTGTTAGATGCCGCATCTATCTCTATTACATTCATGCTTGTTCCAGCCGCAATCGCCTTGCATGTCGGACACTCCCCACAAGGGTTTCCATCAACCGGATGCTCACAATTAACTGCCTTCGCAAATATCTTGGCAACTGATGTCTTACCAGTTCCTCTCGTTCCGCAGAACAGATATGCATGGCCTATTCTGTCTGCATTAATCTGATTTCGCAGAGTTGTTACTATTGTATCCTGTCCTTTGACATCATTGAAATTGTCTGGACGCCATTTTCTGTATAAAGCCTGATATGACATGGTTACCTCCCTCTGCGCTGTATGTTTCTTTCCTCTACTATTTCGTAAGCCAAGTCTTTCCGTGGCTTCGCCACTCCCAAGCCTTGGTAATTCACAACTCCCGGGCTTCCGCCCTTTCGTTGTTCATTACGGGCATTCGTCAGATAAACAAGAATCCAAGCACGCTTGTTTCTTGTTTGCATGACTCATTGCTTACGAAAAAAGCCGTGCGTCCGGCTTCGAACTGATATCCACAGACGTTACCGATGCAGTTAGCTCGATCCAGGCACCCTTTCAACACCCGGAAGGTCCCACTTAATGCTGCTTCATTCCTGACCTGACATGGTTCGTGGATTTCCGTCGTGAAAGACCCAAATGTCAACACCACTTACACCGGGCTGCTCCATAAATATCAGCCCTCTGCCGAACATCACCCCTGCTATAGCGGATTGCAGGTTCAAGGTGCCGCTACTACCCCGGCTGCACGGTATTTCAATTATACTTGTTATATATGCTTGTTGTCAAGGTGTGAAGCGTTGACAAAATAAGACAGCTAAATAAGCCAGTCCCTAAGAATCATTTCCTAAGGACTGGCTTTAGCAATCCTTGTCAGAACAGGCGGCAAAACCAACTTCTTACCACTCCCGAATATCACCAGAAACTTGCCAAAACCTACTATCCTCTATCAACTTCGCTATTGCGTAGGTCTTTTCATGCACTGTGAGACTGTCATCCCCTCTTGCTAACCTACTCAATCATTATATTCTTGCCTTTTCGTAGGTCTTTTTCCCAACTTTCTTCTATTTAATGATACTCTTACCTCTCCAAAGACCTACTACCTCCACTGTATTAGCTTGATTAGTGGGTTTTTCTCTTCCCAACACGTCTTTTTCTCATAATTTCAACCCACCCATTCTGCATATTGTGAGGCTTGCGTAGGTCTTTCCCTCTTCAACACGCTGCAACCATCAACCCCCACGAAATTAACAATCTCCACACACAAAAAAGACAGCCTCCGCAATCCACGCAGAAGCTGCCTTAAACCATTACCTTAAACGTATTACTCCAAACATATTATTCCTGTTCTTCATACCTCGGCAGCTCAACTATCACCGCCTCATGATGAACAGCCGGAAGGAATTTCTCCATCACTTCCTTGGTCTTTAACTTAAGGCTTGATGTATTGATGCAAGGGTGGCATCCGAGAGTTTCTCCCTCAAGCACTTCCTTATCCATCAGTAACTGCACATGGTTGTCCGTATCATTCATAAGTCCCATTATGGATACCGAACCCGGTGTTATATCAAGGAATTCCTCCATATATGATTCATCTGCAAATGAAAGTCTCGCTGAATTAATCTGCTTACTCAGATCCTTTGTCTTAAATGGCTTGTCACCCGGCATCATAAGCATATAAAAATTCGTCTTCTGTCTGTTACATAAGAAAAGATTCTTACATATAAGTGTGTCCAGAATCTTATCTATGTCATTACACACTTCCATTGTTGTAGCAGGCTCATGGTCTGTTCTGTAATATTCCATTCCAAGCTTGTCCAACAAATCATATACTCTGATTTCTTTTTCTAATCTTCCTGTTTCATCGGCAGGTCTTCCTTTAATAAGTTCCATGATATTTCTCCCTGACAATCTGATATTCCGTTATTCCGACTATCTCATAATCTGATAATCTACTCAAAATAATACAGATATACATCCTCAAGGTCAATATTATCTCCAACTTTTACTGCTTCTTCTGGCAGCTCATCACCTACAACTCTTAACGCAAGACCGTTCTTTCTCTGTCTGATATTGCCAATCTTGTATTCCTTCTGCAGCTCGCCGACCTCGTCAAGCGTGCATGTTATCTCACCGACTTTTCCAGCCATGCTTTCAATAAGCTCAACAGGTGTTCCTGTCGCAATTATTTCTCCGCTCTTTAGAAGAAGTACTTTATCAGCAATACATTCAATATCACTTACAACATGAGTTGCAAAAAGAATTATCTTGTCCTTAGACAGCTCTGCAATATAGTTTCTTATTGAGATTCTCTCTTTAGGGTCAAGTCCTGCTGTCGGCTCATCAAGTATAAGAATCTTAGGATTACCAAGAAGTGCCTGTGCAAGTAGCACTCTCTGCTTCATTCCTCCTGAAAATCCTCCAATTTTCTTATATGCAACCTTAGTAAGATTAACTACCTCCAGCAGCTCGTCTATCTGCTGGTTGACAGTCTTAACAACCTCATTGCCATTGTCATCAGTCGTCTTAATCCTCTTAACTCCCTTAATCTCTGCCATATATTTAAGAAATGCTTTAGGCGAAAAATCTTCATAAAATCCCTGCTGCTGCGGCATGTAGCCAACCAGACCCCTGAACTGTTTGCCAAGCTTTAATATATCTTCCTCTGCACTGTCCTCGCCAAAAAGAATACTTCCACCATTCATCTTATCTCTCGATACATTATCTGTGATAAGATTAATCATAGTACTCTTGCCGGCTCCATTAGCACCAAGAATACCATATACTCCTGGTGTAAATGTATAATTAATCCCCTTCAGTGCCTGAACTGTACCATAAGTTTTCTTTAAATTCCTTACCTCTAATTTCATACCCTGTACCTTCTCTTTCCTAATGATTTTCCGAACTACATCATAACCAGCATAATAATAAGCTCAGCCACTAACTCTGTCACATAACGCATAGTCATGAATTATCCTACCGATGCATGAAGTATAAGACTTTTGATAGCTCCGATACTGCCTACTGATATAATCATTATACTACTAATCTGTGCCAGTGCAATCATAATTCTGCGCACGTTCCCTCCTTTTATTATTAATACGAAAAATGTTCCAGATAAGTTGACGCATTTTCACAAAAAAGTTAAAATTTTTATAATATTTTGTGGAGGATAATCTAGTGGAGAATACTCAGGTGGTTTTTGAAAAAGATGATTACAGATATATGAAACAGGCAATCACACAGGCTAAGAAGGCTTATAAACTCAATGAAGTGCCTATCGGCTGTGTGATTGTGTATGAAGGAAAGGTTATAGGAAGAGGCTACAACCGCCGTAACACTGATAAAACCTCTCTCGGCCATGCCGAGATTACTGCAATTAAGAAAGCCAGCCGCTACATGAACGACTGGCGGCTTGAGAACTGCACTTTATATGTTACGCTTGAACCTTGTCAGATGTGTGCAGGTGCTATTGTTCAGGCAAGAATTCCAAGAGTTGTTATCGGTTCCATGAATCCCAAAGCAGGATGTGCCGGTTCAATACTTAATATCCTTCAGATTCCGACATTCAATCACCAGTGTGAGATTACTAAAGGTGTATGTGAAGAAGAATGTTCAGAAATGCTCACAACATTTTTTAAGGAGCTGCGTAAAAGCAAGAAAAAGAATACTGCTGTCACTACTGATGGAGAATAATTATGAAATTTGAATACACTTTTGAAGGCATGACGCTTAAAGTACTTGATGAAACATTTGCAGGAAAAGTACTTGAATTTTACAGCCGTAACCGTGAGGAATTCGACAGATACGAAGCTGCCAAGCCTGATAATTTCTATACAACAGAATATATTGCAGCCACACTTAAAGCTGAATATGCTGCTTTGCTAAAGGGTGAATTCGGCAGATTTTTTCTTTTCTCTGACGACTTACCAGGTGAAATTCTCGGCTCTGTATCTTTTTTTGGTGTTACAAGCATTAACCGTTCTTGCCGCATAGGATATAAGATTGATAAGAATTACCGCCAGTTAGGACTTGGAAGCCTTATGGTTAAACATATGCTTGAGATTCTTACACACGAAAAGGAGATGCACAGGATTGAAGCTTACATTCACCCTCAAAACATCTCCTCTATTAATCTTGTCAAATCTCTTGGCTTTATATCCGAAGGAACCGCCTACTCCTATGTAAAGCTTAACGGCTCATGGCAGGATCATTTAAGATTCGTCTATATTTCCTGATACCAGTATCCAAAATATGGATTGGCATAGTCACTCCTGTGACTCTTCTTAAAATTATTAAAGCCAAACATTGAAGCCATGTAACGTTCACGGTTGCAGTACATTCCCGGAACGCCAACGAAATATTTAGTATTATCAAGGTTATCGCGCACTCTTCCAAAAAGTATGTGCCTGAAATTATAATAACCATGCAGCAGGAAGCTGTTTCCCGTGATATCAATTTCATTCTGGTTAAGACACTTTAACTTCTCTGGCGACACTTCTATACAATCATAGAAGTAATCATCGTCAAATGCATCTATATAATCAGCCCGCACAAAAAGCTTTTCAAAAGGATCCGTCTGCGTTGCATTAGCTCTGTGTGCTTTTTGCTGCAAATGTTGTGTTTCCGCAGGTATTTTAGCTGCTGCTCCGGCAGCCTTTATATCTTCTGTGGCTGTGTCACTTACGCTTTCCGCAGTCACGCCTGTCTGCGGTCTGTATGCTTCGGCCTGCTTTGACTGAACTGCCTGCGGTCTGCCCGCTGACACAGCAGGTTCTGCCTGAGCCATCTGCGATTCTAATGTCTGCGATTCTGACAACTCTGGTCTGACCGGTTCTGACCTTAACGATTCTGCCAGAACAGACTCTGACATTTGCTGCCCCCGCTCTTTCTCCTCACTCTGTCTCATACGCTCTTTTATAACAATTCCGGCTTCGACCTGCTTCTTTGCGTCCATTCCTGAAAACACAAGCATGTCAGGAGTTACATCCTCATCCTTCCACATAGACATCATACAATCATATCTTGCATCCTCCCTTGCAACCGCAAGCCCGCATATATCCTTAAATCCATAACCGGTTTCATTGATATTATCAGGATTGAATATTCCACTGTATTCCATCTGTCCCACTTTTACAAGACATTCCCCAAGCTTTATAAGCCTGTAACCACCGTCAGTAACCATCATATATATTCCAAACATTTCCGGACTGTCCGTCTTAACACCTCTTAAGCTGATACTTAACTTGAACTGCCCCTGATGAACTAATGCCTTCGCAAATCCTACATTTCTCCCCTTTACTCCTTCCGGATATGAATATATGTATGAAACAAGACGCTGATAATCCACAATAAACCTCCCTGATGATTAACTCTCTTATGCACCTTATGCCATGCATTAAGAAAATATTCCATCAGGGAGGTTTTATCTTAATCTACCACCATATTCTTTCCGTTATTTTTTCCGTAATAAAGCCTGTCATCTGCGCGCTTTATCCATTCTTCTATATCACCATCGGCATTTCTCTGCGCCACTCCTATTGTTAGTGATATATTTATCTTCTGCTGTTTATAAATACATTCAGAGTTTTCTATTTCTCTCCTCAATTTTTCTAATACTTCATGTGTGCTGTCGTGTGTTCCATTATGTATAAGAAATTCTTCTCCGCCCCACCTTGAAATCACACAGTTACTGCATATATTTTTCATCTTCTGTGCAATGAAATTTAACACATAATCACCACAGTTATGTCCATATGTATCATTTATTTTCTTGAAATCATCTACATCTGCCATTGCAAGCCAGCCTTCATCGTCCGCATCATATTCTTCAAGATAATTAATCATATATCTTCTGCTGTAAAGGTCTGTCAGAAGATCAATGTTGGCAATTGAATTAAGCTTCTTCTCAGACTCAATAACAAGATCGACTATCATCTTAGTATAATATATTAAAAATGCTGATACACTTATTGCATTACATGCAAGCAGCACAGATATAATTGTTTTATTAATTTCATACAATGGTCCGTTAATTATAGCTATTGCTGATGATATTATACTTACAGCAACTATTGCTATCGACACAGCCAGTGGATTCGGGTCTTTTGTATCGGTCTTGGTTGATATGTATTGTGAATAAAATATTATAGGTATTAATGACATGCTATACAGATGAAATCCACATTTATACCCAAGACATATTGTTGCAATAGCCATATAAATTATAATTGTTGCATACACACACCACATATATGCACACACTTTCTGCCTTTTTAACAGCATAAAATATAACACATAACCAATCAGTGCTATTACACTGTAATAAATCATTGGTGTTATATTAAAATATACAAATAATGTCAGCATAAATGCAACAAATAAAAACAACGATATGTTAACAACCACGCATAGTTTAACAACCTGTTCCAGATTAAATTCTTTTTTATTAATGCTCATGATATCTCCTGATAATATGTTCTCGATTGTAAGTAGTACTATAGTATCATATAAAAGTTACTTTTGCACTACATTTTTATTGCAGCTTGACATTTTTTATTAAGTTTCATAACATTATTCTTATAGATTGGAGGCAATATGAGCGATAATAAATATAATAATGTTATGCACCTCGGCAACCCAACTAACACGATTGCCGTGCTTAACAGATATGGTTTTGATTTCAAGAAAAAGTTCGGTCAGAACTTTCTTATAGATGAAAATGTTGTTGAGAAAATCGTACGTGAAGCAGGCGTTACGAAAGACGATTTCGTTGTTGAAGTCGGCCCTGGAATCGGAACAATGACTCAAATTCTGTGTGAGAATGCCAGAGAAGTTGTTGCCGTTGAGATTGATAAGAAGCTTATCCCTATTCTTACAGAAGATACTCTTTCTTATTATGACAATGTAACAGTAATCAATGAAGATATCTTAAAGCTTGATATCAAGAAGCTTGCAGATGAGAAGAATGAAGGCAGACCAATCAAGGTTGTTGCCAACCTTCCATACTATATAACAACACCTATTATTATGGGACTTTTTGAGAGCCATGTACCATTAGACAGTATAACTATCATGGTTCAGAAAGAGGTAGCTGACCGCATGCAATGTGGTCCTGGAACTAAAGATTATGGCGCACTTTCACTTGCTGTACAGTTCTACGCCAGGCCTAAGGTTGTGCTTAATGTACCTGCAAGCTGCTTCATGCCTCGTCCTAATGTTGATTCAGCGGTTATCCGTCTTGAGCGCTTCAAAACTCCACCTGTTGATGTTAAGAATGAACATCTTATGTTCAAGATAATAAGAGCATCATTTAACCAGCGCCGAAAGACTATGCTTAACAGTGTCGGCAATTCCGGCATCGGCATCACGAAAGAAGCTCTTACCAACGCATTAGAAACTATGGGACTTCCGCTTACTATCCGCGGCGAAGCCCTTACACTTGAGCAGTTTGCACAATTAAGCAATCTGCTGTGCTAAATAACGTGATACCTATAAGTAGTCGCATTTTCGCAACTTTAGTAGGTTTTTTGCAGCAAAATTCACGTAAATCAGGTTACTTCTAGACTAAAGACCTATACAACAACAAAAAAACTGCTATTTAGTAGGTGTTTTCATGGCTTTATCAATAAAAACCACGTTAAAAGACCTACTAAATAGCAGTTTTATTATAATTTATAGGTTTTCACCCAGTTTACACAAGAAAAGGGCTGTCCTGCCGGCAAAGTCATCGAAACCTTACTCCGCAAAAAGCAGCCTTCTCGCATTCTGGTTAGTAACATCAATAACCTCCTGCGTATCAAGCCCTTTAATCTGCGCCAGCTTTTCTGCAACATATTTTATATTGCGGCTGTCGTTTCTTTTACCTCGGTTAGGCTCAGGTGCCATATATGGACTGTCTGTCTCCAGAACAATTCTATCCATCGGTATATAAGCTGCTGCTTCCACAAGCTTCTTAGCATTCTTAAATGTAAGAACACCGCCGATTCCTATAGAGAAGCCCATATTAAGAAAGTCTCTTGCTGCTTCCTTACTGTATGAATAACAGTGGATTATTCCGCCTGTATCCTGTCCGTGATTACTCTTTAATATGTCGATTGTATCCTGACATGCATCTCTTGAATGAATCATTACCGGCATGTGTGTACGGTACGCTATATTCATCTGTGCTGCAAACCATTCACGCTGCTGCTTCTTCTCAGCCGCCGCCATATCTGCATCATCTGACACATAGTAGTAATCAAGTCCGATTTCTCCAAGCGCAACAATCTTTCTTGCCTTAGATTCACCAAGCATGTTTTCCAGCCATTCAATGTCCGATTCTTTCAATCTGACAATATCCTCCGGGTGGAAACCAATCGCTGCATATACCTTTTCATATTGTGCAGCAAGTGCAAGGGAAGCCTCACAGCCCTGACGGCTTGCACCTACATTAACAATGTAATCAAGCTCCCCTGTATCACTAAGCATGCTGCTTATAAGTTCATCTCTGTCCTCATCAAATCTTTCATCATCATAATGAGCATGAGTTTCAAATATCTTCATATCTATCAGCCAATCTCTGCACCTTCAATAATATCTTTCTCAAGTGTAAGAACTGATAAGTTATCCTTATCATCCCATGCTGAGATAATCATTCCCTGTGACTCAATACCACAGATCTTTCTTGGTTTTAAATTAGTACATACAACTAACTTCTTACCAATAAGCTCCTCTGGCTTATAGTACTTCTGGATACCTGATACGATAGTTCTCTTCTCATCACCAATCTGAAGCTCGAACTTAAGAAGCTTTGTCTTCTTAACAGCTTCACATGTAAGAACCTTGGCAACTCTGAACTGAACCTTTTCAAAATCATCAAATGTAATCTCAGACTTAACTTCAACCTGTGGATATTCTGTAACACCATTAGCCTTCTTCTGAGCTTCCTGAATAGCATCAACCTTTTCCTTAAGGTCCTTCTCAAAGTCAAGTCTTGCGAAAAGAATCTCTGGTGTCTCAGTAACCTTAAGTCCTGTTTCTCTTAAGCCAAATGTAGCAAGGTCATCAAAATCTCTTACTCCTGCCTCTGGATTAGCTGGGTAAAGCTGTGCAAGAATCTTATCTGTAGTCTCTGGCATGAAAGACTTAAGAAGATTAGCACCGATTGTAATACTCTCAACAAGGTTATAGAGCACTTCTGCTAATCTGTCCTGCTGTGCCTCATCCTTTGCAAGAGCCCAAGGCATTGTCTCGTCAATATATTTGTTACATCTCTTAAAGAGTGTGAATACTTCTGTGATAGCATCTGCTACATGAAGTGTAGCCATCTTTGCCTGAACCTTATCTCTTGTTGCTGTTACAACAGCCTTAAGGTCACCGTCAATTGCAGCATCCTCTACGCCAGTCTTATTAACAACTCCACCAAAGTACTTGTTAGACATTGCAATTGTTCTGTTTACAAGGTTACCAAGTGTGTTGGCAAGGTCTGAGTTCATACGCTCAACCATAAGCTCCCATGAAATAACACCATCATTCTCAAATGGCATCTCGTGAAGAACAAAGTAACGTACAGCATCAACGCCGAAAAGGTCTACAAGATCATCTGCATAGATAACATTTCCCTTAGACTTACTCATCTTACCATCATTCTGTAATAACCAAGGATGTCCAAACACCTGCTTAGGAAGTGGCTCACCAAGTGCCATAAGGAATATTGGCCAGTAAATTGTATGGAATCTGATGATATCCTTACCGATAAGGTGAAGGTCTGCTGGCCAGAACTTCTTGTACTGCTCTGAAGAATTGCCATCAGCATCATATCCGATACCTGTGATATAGTTAGTAAGGGCATCAAGCCATACATAAACTACATGCTTGTCATCAAAGTCAACTGGAATACCCCATTTGAAAGATGTTCTTGATACACATAAATCCTGAAGTCCAGGAAGAAGGAAGTTGTTCATCATCTCATTCTTTCTTGAAACAGGCTGGATGAATTCCGGATGTGTATTGATATGCTCAATAAGCTTGTTGGCATATTTACTCATCTTGAAGAAATAAGCTTCTTCCTTAGCTGGCTTAACTTCACGTCCACAGTCAGGACACTTTCCGTCAACAAGCTGGCTCTCTGTCCAGAAAGACTCACATGGAGTACAGTACATGCCTTCATATGAACCCTTATAAATGTCTCCCTGATCATAAAGTTTCTTAAAAATCTTCTGAACCTGCTTCTCATGGTAATCATCTGTTGTTCTGATGAACTTATCATATGAAGTATTCATAAGATCCCATATTCTCTTGATTTCTGTTGAAACATTATCAACAAATTCCTTAGGTGTAATTCCAGCTTCTTCAGCCTTAAGCTCAATCTTCTGACCATGCTCGTCAGTTCCTGTCTGGAAAAATACATCATAGCCTTCCTGTCTTCTGAATCTTGCAATACTGTCTGCAAGAACGATTTCATAAGTATTACCGATATGTGGCTTGCCTGATGTATAGGCAATAGCTGTTGTCATATAAAATGGACCTTTACTCTGTGGCATATCATTTCCTCCATAATCTATTATTTTAATTCATCGCTATAACGCAAATGTAGTGTGAATCATTTATCCGTAAACTTTATCATAGAAAAATTTACAATAAGTGTCAAGTCTGTATTAAGTATGATACAATATGTGAATAATAAATCAGTATTTCTTATAATATTAATTAAGACAGAAATGAGGATTAGTATGCATAATAAACAATTTTACCTTTTACATCAATTTCTTAACAAGGCTGTGAGCCTGCTGATAGTTTTTATAATGGTAATTACCCTGTCTGGCTGCAGCCTGCCCTGGAATCAGAAGCAGATATCAGAAACTACTATATCTGCCACAGAGGATAACGCTGATTTCACGGATTATGTAAACAACCTGTTTGCTGACCTGTTAAGTGCCGACATGGTATCTTTGCATGCCTATGTCGAACACCCCAAGGATTTCGGAATTAACGATTATGAGATTACTCTTGGCCGCTACGACCTTGACAATCCCGATGGCTCCTCAGATTACACCGACATAATATCAACGCTTAAATCATTTGACAGAAGCACACTCTCCGCTAAACAGCAGATTACGCTTGATGAGCTTCTTATGTATATGGAAAATGAACTGGAATACAGTGATTTGTACATGTTTAACACACAGCTTCAGACAACTACAGGTATTCATGTCCAGCTACCGCTGCTTTTTGCTGAATATACATTTGCAGAAAAGAAGGATATTGACGAATATATTGAGCTTCTATGTGATGTTGACGGATACTTTGAAAATATGGCTGCATTTGAGAAGCTTCGTGCTGATAACGGATATTTTATGGAAGATACCCTTGCCGATGAGGTAATTGAAAGCTGTAACTCATTTATTGAGACTGCCGGTTTAGAAGATGGTGCAATGATATCAACCTTTAACGAAAAGCTTGCTTCTGTTGACGGACTTTCTTCACAGGATATTGCAGATTATAAAGCTAAAAATGTGTCCGCAGTCAATGAACATGTAATCCCAGGATACCAGTCCCTTGTAAATACGCTTACTTCATTGAAAGGCTCTAACAAATATTCAGGCGGTTTATGCAATTATCCTGAGGGTTCACGGTATTTTGAATATATACTCTCTTCAACACTTGGCTGGAGCAAATCTGTTGACGAATACGATAAGCTGGTTGATTCTTATATCAAGAAATATATGCTCAAAATGCAGTCGCTTGCGCTTAAAGACTCCTCTATTCTTGATAAATTTGACACATTTTCATTCAATATGACTGACCCGGTTGGTATTCTTACCGACCTTAAGAAAAGAATAACCGATGATTTTCCTGAGATTCCAGATGTGAATTATAATATCAAATATGTGTCAAAGGCGCTTGAGGACTACACCAGTCCGGCTATGTACTTTATTCCGCAGCTAGATAACCTTGATGTCAATTCAATATACATCAATTCTTCTGGCACTTCTGCGAGTGAATTATATCCTACACTTGCACATGAAGGGTATCCGGGACACATGTACCAGACACAGTATTTTGCCGCAACCAATCCTGACTGGATAAGATACATTCTTGCACCAGGCGGATATGTTGAAGGCTGGGCATCATATGTTGAAGTTCTTTCTTATAATTATGCACAGACTGACAACGATGCACTTAACAAAATGTATGCTGCTAATTATGCCACTGTCCTGTGCCTTTATGCAAAAGGGGATATTGGCGTTAATTACTATGGATGGAGTGAAAATGATGTTTACAAATACATCAGCCAGTATGGTTTTGATGATAAATCTGTCGCCCACGAAATGTATTACGCATTCGTATCCGACCCTGGCAATTATTGCAAATACGTTCTTGGAATGTTAGGATTTGAGCAGTTAAAGACTAAGGCACAAAGCGAGCTTTCTGACAAATTCAATCTTAAAAATTTCCACCAGTATGTACTCGACATGGGGCCTGTACAGTTTGATATATTATTTAACAACCTTGATGCATGGATTAAAAAAGAAAAATAAAATTAAACATTAAAAATGGGATGTTACCTTAACACAATAGTCTGGTAACATCCCTTATTAATTGATTATTATATGCTTCCACCCGGATAATAGCCGCCTGAACCATAGCCACAGCACATAGGCATACATATATTTGAACACAGGCAGAGTGCAACCCACGGAGCACAGCCTGTACAATATGTTGTAGATGACGGTCCCTGATACTGTGTCCTTCTTCCTGCATACCAGCTTCCACCGCTTGCAATACGCTGATACAGCAACTGATACTGCATATTGTCAGGATCAGAATCCAAAGCACGCTTGGCATCTTCCAAAGCTGTAGCTTCTTCCCCTTTTCCAAGATGTGCCAACGCACTGTAGTAGTACCATCTTCCATCACGGTCAGTTATGTTGTTAAGCACATTAATAGCTTCATCATAACTAGAGTTATTAATATAATTAGCTGCTGCCCTCAGATGCACTGTTGTAGGATCATTGCCATTGAGATTATCACTGCCATATCCATTGCCACCATAGCTTCCTGTATATCCACCAAATCCAAATGGACCAAATCCCCAGAAGCTTCCGAAATCTCCATATCCGCCCTGTGACTGGTTCTGATAATCACCATCATAACCATAATGATCTGAACGGCCTGTACCATAACGCGTCTGGCTGTATGACTGACTACTGTATCCGCCCTCACGCTCACGCATTATCTGATTATAAGCCTGCTGTACAAGCTTAAACATCTCTTCTGCCTGATCCTTATTAGGATTATTAATGTTAGCATCAGGATGATACTTTCGGCTCAGTGTTCTGTATGCTTTTTTCACTTCATCATCGGAAGCATCTCTTGATACTCCCAACACTTTATATGGATCTGTCATTATGTTCCTCCAACTGCTTACCGGCAGTATTATTTTTCTTCCTTCTGGCGGCGTAGAACTTTGTCCATACACCTGAATATATGATATTTCTTAACAGTTCTGCATTAGCAAGAATCGGCAGTCTCTCAAAAGCCCTTGCACATCCTGCCATATACGCTTTAAGTATGTTTTCTGCAAATGTATCAAAATCCTCTACATCATTATGATACTTAAATACATTATAATTGTTCTTTTTCTCGTCTTTTTCCAAATCATCATATGCATCTAACAGATATATAAATCTGCCAAGATTATTGCCAAGCACCCTTAACTCATCACTCCACTCATCATTTTTCATGGCAGCAACTTCACCTAACAGTATACCAAACTGCTCTGCCGGCTTGTCAATATTCGTTTCCTGTGCTTTTTCATATTCTGACAACTTAGAAAGGCTTTTCCTTATAATCTCTGCCTTATGCGGATATTTCTTCTCAAGCTTTTTAATATCTTTTTTCAATACTCCGGCATAAGTTCTTTTCAAGACCTTTTTCTCATCGTACCAGTCGTCCATACATTTGTAATATGTCAGAAGGACATTCATGTCCGCAACATAATCTGAAACAACGTTACGCCTCACAGGATGCTTTCTTAATGGATGTGTGACGCAACGTTCCTCAGAGTATATAGTTTCCGGTTCATACAACCCTGTAAGAAGTATAACCAGAAATGTCATATCATAGCTTAAGGAAATCTGCCCCTTCAATCCATGCGCTTCTGCCAGCGAATCGCACAGACCACAATAGTATGAGCGGTATTTATCAAATTCTCTGAATTTAAGTTCTGGCTGATCAACAACTATATACCCATACATACTAAACTCATACCTCCATTTTCGCTTATCATATAACATTGAAAATATTCAGTCAATCAGCCTTTCAAAGATTAATAAATTATTAATACTATTTTTAGATATTATTCTTGTCATCAAAATCAGTTCCCCACAAAAGGAAACTTGTATAATCATCTAGCGAATTGACTGGACGCATTACATCACTCTCGTCAAGATTGCTGGCAAATTCATTCTCACCGTCATCATAACCTTTATCGCCCTGCCCATTATCGTATCCGTTTCTGTACTCATCTTTTTCATGATTATAGTCAAATGCTGGAAACATTATGCCACCTCCTTTCGAAGGTAGTATGTTAAGTTTCACCTGGTTTTATCCGATATAATATTCAGCTGATAAATGTGTATTCAATCACACTTGATATATAAGGAGGAAACTTATGCGGATTACATCACAGATGCTGGCAGCTAACCAGCTTAAAGCAGGCATTGAGCCTTCATCAAAGACTTTGCTTGATTACATTCAGAATGATGACAATGACAGCCTTACAAGCCTGCTTTCCAAAAAAACTGATACTTCAACATCTTCACTTACTAAGAAATTACAGAAAGACGCTTACAAGAATATTAAAGATGATGCTGATTCTGTTACAGAGAATGCAGCTAAATTCACAGATAAGAAATCTACTCTTTTTGCTGATGCAGAAAGGACCGGTGATTATTCTGCAATATATGCGGATATCAAATCTGTAGTTGATTCTTATAATAAGCTCTACAACACCCTTGGTAAAACATCAAGTTCTATCAACACTATGTGTTCTGACCTTTTAAAGGAAGCAGTTAAAGAGAACTCTGAAACATTATCTGCAGTAGGAATTGCGCTTAAAGACGATGGTTCTCTTTCAATTGATGAAAAGAAGCTTAAGGCTGCTGATACAGATACTTTAAAGAAAGCATTTGGAACATCATCAGAATTTGCAAAGAGGCTTGGAATTATTGGCTCTAATGTATCATCACTTGCAAAGGCTAACATTAATTATGTTACCAACTCATATACATCATCAGGTGCCGCCTCTAACTCATCAGATGATTTATATTCACTTATGACAAGTAAGTTTAATTCTCGCGGTTAGAATTTCTGATAACGGATATGCATATATGATGTCCGATTTGTTCAATATTGTATATTTTAAAAACCTCTCCATACCAGCATTTATAATGTCGGTATGGGGAGGTTTTAATATATAATAGTTATATATTTATTTTTTGTTAATTCTACCTGATATCTAACTCTGGTGGAACATCCAGCTCGTGTGGAACTGGCGCACCGTTCTTCTTTCTCTGTCGTACACACTCGGTCAGCAGGTACTCTATCTGTCCATTAACAGACCTGAAATCGTCCTCTGCCCACGCTGCAATGGCATCATAGAGTTTAGCTGATAACCGGAGAGGAACCTGTTTCTTACCTGAATCTGCCATTAGTAAAGACTTCCTGAATTAACTACTGGCTGGGCATCTTTGTTTCCACAAAGGACGACTAAAAGGTTGGATACCATAGCTGCTTTTCTCTCTTCATCAAGCTCTATAACCTGTTTTTCTGATAATCTCTCAAGTGCCATCTCTACCATTCCTACAGCACCATCAACTATCATCTTTCTTGCATCTACTATTGCTGATGCCTGCTGTCTCTGAAGCATTACTGCTGCTATCTCAGGTGCATACGCAAGATATGTAATTCGTGCTTCTATTATCTCAAGTCCGGCATCTGCTACTTTGCCCTGGATTTCTTTTCTTATTCTTTCTGCTACAACTTCACTTGAACCTCGAAGGCTTCCCTCATCTGCAATTCCATCTCCCGTTGTATCTACATTTTCTGCAACATCATATGGATACATGCGTACAATATTACGGAGTGCGCTGTCACACTGTAATGAAAGATATTCCTTATAATTATCTACATTAAACACTGCCTTAGCTGTATCTGTCACTTTCCACATAACCGCAATACCAATCTCTACAGGATTACCAAGGCAATCATTAATCTTCTGTCTACTGTTGCTCAGTGTCATTATCTTAAGTGAAATCTTCTTATTAGCTGACTGCGAATTATTTCCTGCTGCAATTGCCATTCCTGCAACACCTGCCATACTTGCCAGATCAAGCTTATTTCCATCGCCTGTCACATCACCGCTCTGATTAAGCTTAGTTGACGCTGCCGGGTTAACAGCCACACAAAAAGGATTCACAAAGTAAAATCCTGCTTCTTTAATAGTTCCAACATACTTGCCAAAAAGTGTAAGCACAAGTGCTTCCTGTGGTTTTAATACCTTAAGACCGATAAAGAATATCCAGCCTATTGCTGCGTATACACCGCCTGCAACGATAAGTACTATCCATCCGGCTTTAGTCTCTGCCTGTTCAACCATAATCGAACCGACAATAATTGCTGCTATAGCTGCTGCGTAAAGTAATATAAACAGTGTAACCATTGCAAGACCATTCTTGCTTTTCTTCAAAACCTTTTCTTCCATATAAAAATACCTCCTAGACACTCTGATTATTCATCTTGTTATCGATTATTCTTTTAAAGGTGTCTTTGTTGATATTTGTATGATATCATTTTGATATCATCTTGTCAAGATATTAACATTATTTTATGATTTCCCCCTGTTATCCTATAATTCTGGAAACTCTCAACCTATCAAACTTGCATTTATTATATCCTTATAGGCAGAAAACCTCCCTTTTCAAGCATTTCACACACTCAATAACCAATATTCAACCTATCAATCGAACATTAACCAACTGCTTATAGGAACTTTTCATAAAATACGGAATTTTCTCACAGAATCTTCCTATAAAAAATATAAAAATCCGGCTACCTATAGGTATCATATTATAAATCTCAATATTTCCAAATTCATAATGCAAAATCCGCCTGTCAGAAAGACAGTATTGCGCGCATACCTATATCTACACAGATATTTATATGCATATATACTAAAAGGAATATCCACACCATCTGCAATGAAATAAACTCTCAAAGCTTCCTGTGTAAATATTCCTTCTATCTCTGCATTACTTAACATAAAAATAAAAGCCTTACAACCTAGGATTCCCTAAACCATAAGACCTTCCAGTGCACCGCCAGGGGTTCGAACCCTGGACACCCTGATTAAGAGTCAGGTGCTCTACCAACTGAGCTAGCGGTGCGTAACTTATTTTGTTCTGTGCTTTTGTGTTGTCTCAAGCACAAGTGATATTCTATAGCATGGTTTAATAAAATGCAAGCACTTTTTTGTATTTATTTAAGAACAATTTATCTTTTTTTATAATTTTCTTGTTTTTTCATCATTTTACCATGTTTTTTATATTGATATGTGCCTTTATACACCTTATAATTCTATTATATTCCCAATTTTAAGAGAAAATATTTATATTTAATATACATTTATTAAGAAAAGAGAGTTGATATGAAGTTAAAAAAATTCGAACAACAGCCAAAACACGTTGACAATATTCCAATTGAGGCTATTAATCTTGATTCTGAACAGGAACAGCCGCCAAAACCTGACAAAGCTGTTGGCAAGAATGTATTCCAGCCTAACAGCAAATACTTTACAATTGTTATATATGGTCTGCTTTTTGTGCTAGGTGCAATTCTTATATATAAGTTCATTGGTAACTGGCCTGCAACCGTCAAGTCATTGGGCAATATATTCCATATACTGTCACCATTTCTTATTGGTGCCATGATTGCGCTTGTTCTTTATCCGTTTATCAAGACCCTTTATAACAGGTTCTTCATGGGGGTATGCCATATCAAGTCCAGGAAAGCCGCCAAAATGCTTTCAATTCTTGTTGCTTACCTGATAGCAGTTGGCGCATTTGCAATATTAATAGGCTTTGTTGTTCCTCAGATATACAAAAGCATTACAGAGATTGCCAATCAGGCTCCTGTATGGTACGAGAATATCCGCAACTGGTTCACTGAGTTTGAGGATAAGCACGCCAATTCTTCTATTGATTACAATTTCATTAATCAGAAGATTGAAGATGCTCTTCCTAAACTTGTTGACTACATGACTGGTGCACTTACCAATATGGTTCCTTACATTCTTAATACATCCATGGCAATTCTTTCGGGTGTGTTAAACCTTGTTATTGCAATTATCGTGTCCATCTACATGATTTCTGATAATAAGAATATCTTTTATCATTTTAAGAGATTTTTATATGCCGTGCTTCCTAAGAAAACAGCAGACAATACACGCATCATCTGTAAGAATTGTGCAAGTATTTTTATTAATTATATTATCGGCAAATCATTTGACTCAATTATTGTCATGATTATTTGCTTTATTATCATGCTGATTCTCAAGCTGCCATATGCAGTGCTTATAAGTGTGATTGTCGGCATAACGAACATGATTCCGTATTTCGGACCATACATCGGCGGCGTGATTGGCGGGGTGATTATTGTTATCGCAAGCCCTATCAAACTTATAATATTTGTAATCATGATTGTCTGCATCCAGCAGGTTGACGGTCTGCTTATCGGTCCGCGTATCATCGGCAGCACTACAGGTCTTAAGCCTGTATGGGTTGTGTTCTCAATAACCGTAGGTGGTGCGTTGTTTGGCGTAATCGGAATGTTTCTTGGAGTTCCTGTATTTGCCGTATTAAGCTACCTGTTAAACATCACAGTGCAGCATTTTCTGGAAAAAAGAAAAGTCACCGTGCAGCCTTATGACTCGCCCGATGACCTCTAGATTATTTCTTGGTATTAAGGATTCTCACGACATCGTCGAGGGAATTCTTAAACCTTACCACTCTGTAATTCGCACCTTTATGCACATACATCACTTCTGATACTTTCCTTGCAAATGCTTTATTCTTCACAACATTTCTCCCAAAGCCTTTATATAGTATATGCATTTATTATTAATGATTTCTTACCGCAACAAGTTTACATATAGGATTGCCCATCTGTGAAAATCTTGTCTCATACTCTGTCATTACATTACCCTCGTTAAGTACAGAGTCATTATGTAAGTCAAATGTTACAACAGGAAGCTCCCAGCCTGCCTCTTTAATCTCTTCTAATGAAAAATCAAATAAATCTTTATTATCTGTTTTGAATTCCACCTGTCCGTCCGGCTTTAATATAACATCATATCTCGCCATGAACTGTCTTGAGGTAAGTCTTCTCTTCGCATGTCTGTCTTTTGGCCATGGATCTGAAAAATTAAGGTATATTCTGTCTACCTCTCCCTCTCCAAACACCTCACATATTGCCTCTGCATCCATTCTGATGAATCTTAAATTAGGAAGCTGAAGCTCATCCTGTTTCTCTACAGCTCTTAAAAGCACGCTTGAATACTTTTCAATACCCACATAATTAATATCAGGATTATTCGCTGCCAGTGTTGTTATAAATGTGCCTTTACCCATACCAATCTCAATACGGATTGGATTATCATTACCGAAAACCTGTGACCATGTGCCTTTCATCCCCTCTGGCTCTGTAAACACATATTCATTCTCTATCATTACTTCCCTTGCTCCGGGTACATTTCTAAGTCTCATACGTTACTCCTATCTTTTATTTACTCAATCTCCCTGAAAGCATATGCCGCACACAGACATAGCCGAAATCTGAGTTTCCTATATATTATTTACCATAAATATCACTTTTTGCCAAGCAGGGTTTACTTATGGACAATCCTAAGCTAAAATATAATGGTATATTATATTAATCGGAGGAATTATCCATATAATGAAAAAACATTTTCTTAAAGGATTACTTATAAAGATAACCAGCGCAGTATCTGCCACGGTATTAGCATGTTCTGTATTTACCACAGATGCACACGCTGCCGCATATAACATAACCTATTCTGAAACAGGCACTGCTAATACTGAAGTTTCATGGCCTGATGCCCCAGAAGTTAATTCCAGCAGTTGTATTCTTGTTGATGCTGACACAGGCTCTATTCTATTCGAAAGAAACTCACATGAAAAATGTTATCCTGCCAGCACAACCAAAATTCTTACCGGTCTTCTTACCATTGAGAACTGCAATATGGATGATGTAGTAACATTTTCACAGGCCGCAGCCACTTCCATCAATATATATGAGGATGCTAATTTAGGTTGTAAGGTTGGAGAACAGTTTACTGTAAACCAGCTTCTCCATGGACTATTATTATACTCTGCCAATGAAATGGCCTATGCTCTCGGTGAGCATGTAGCCGGCTCCATAGACGCATTTGTTGATATGATGAATGCCAAGGCAAAAGAACTTGGTGCTTTGAATACACATTTTGCCAATGCAAGCGGATTATATAATACCAACCACTACACAACAGCATATGATATGGCAATGATTGCAAGAGGCTGTTATAATAATGCTTCTTTCGTAAGCATTGATTCTACTGCTGACGTATATGTAATTCCTGCAACTAACATGTCTGCACAGCGTACAATCAGACACAGACATAAGATGTTGAAAGGCCGTTCTTACTATTATGAATACTGTAAGGGTGGAAAGACAGGATATACTGATGAATCCCAGAACACACTTGTAACATTTGCAGAAAAAGATGGCATGCGTCTCATATGTGTTGTATTTAAGGAAGCAACAGATGATTTAAGATATACTGATACAAAAACGCTTTTTGACTGGGGCTTTTCTAATTTTCAGAAATCAACAACTACAGGAAGTCAGCTCGGAGCTATGTTTTCCAATGATAATTATTATAATTCAGCTGTTTTCTCGACACTTTCACTAAACTTCGGACTGAATGCTTCATTTATCACAATACCTAATAAAAGTTCATTATCAAATGTAACTATGACGGTTGATGATAATTATGACATGACCAATGAGAATGGTGTTATGACAACACATCTTAAGTTCCTGTACAATGATAATACTGTAGGCACAACTACACTTAATATATCTGCTGCCGGCACGGACACCGGAAGCCTGCTTCCTTATGTCAGTACAGATGTTTCTTCATCATATAAGCCTAAGACATGCATTAAAATCAATATCTGGGTAGTTGTTGGCATCGGTGCTGTTATATTATTCATTATTTATATAATTGAAGAACGTGCCAGAAGAAAACGTCAGAGAAGACATTACAACAGAAGAAGACGCAGATTATAACAAACAGAGGATTCGGAGCTATACCCTGAATCCTCTGTTTTCTATATTATCTGTCTGTGTCTCATTACTGATTCCTCCCTTAGAATATGTAAGGCCTGAATATACTGTCTGTGTATTCTTCATCAGTGGTTCTGATGTATCCTGTTTACTGACTTCATAGAAAGATTCCCTTAAATTCTTCAGCAATCCCCTGACGCGTTTTAATTCTGCTTTGTTAAGATTTACTGATACAGATATAAGAGTTCTTTTTATGTGATTATATATCAAAAAAAGATTAGCAGACACTTCATATTGCATATCCAATCCACTTATCAGCTGGTCAATAACTTTACCAGACATATATATGTTATCCCTTATCTGCACTTCTTCATCCGATTCGCATGCATCTTCAAGATACCGGTCTGCTAAATCATACAGAATTACAACAAGCTGTGATGCAGTGGCTTGCGTAATCCTATATTGAAATGTTTTTATCAATTCCTTAGTCATACATTTCCTTTCCAATACGACTACTACAACATTATTACTACATTTACTGTAATAGCTGCAATACCTGTGAAGGTCTTTCATTAGCCTGTGCAAGTATTGATGTGGCAGCCTGTGTAAGAACCGTTTCTGATGTATATGTTGTCATTTCCTCTGCCATATCAGTATCTATCATAGTTGATAAAGACTTGGTAAGATTCTCGTTAGAAACATCAAGGTTATTAGTTGTATGATCAAATCTGTTCTCATATGCACCAAGCTTCGAACGTATTTCATTAGTCCTGGTAATAGCCTGGTCTACAGTTGATATAGCCTGTGATGCTGTATAATGAGTCATAACATTAAGATTATCTGTTCCTAATGTATATGTTGTAATTGCCGGTATATCAATAACAATAACCTGATCCTGATTAGCTCCTACATGTATGCTCATTGTACCAACATCTGTAACTTCCTGATTGATTGTTTTTGCTGTTCCTGCACCAGCAACAGACGAACCATTATTGTTGCTGTCATCAAAAATAGTTCCCACTGTATTCCCCGGAACATCCAAAGAAAAATTCTTATTATTAACATCTGTTACTGTTATAACAGTTCCTTTTGTAGAAACAATTGCTGAATTGGCAAATCCTACTCTGTCTCCATTATTATCAGTAGCAATCTCTGCCTTAACATCACTTCCCTCTACGAGAATTCCATCCTTTGCAGCAGCCTGTGGTATTCCAAGCATATTTGCAAGACTTGCATTATCACATGTTATATTCATTCTCTGGTCACTTCCGTACTGATTAGTCATAATAACAAGTGTCGAACCCGCATAACTGGCTGTTGGCTCGTAGCCTGCATATTCTGTTCCATTAGCTGCTGTATCATTATTAAGGCTTGCTGTTGCAAATGCAGAGCCACCTGTAATATTAACACCATCAATTATTTTTCCCATTACTACATCCAGAGTATCCCCCTCTGTAATGTTAATACTGTAACCGTTAATCTTTATTACACCTGCCTCATCAGCTGCAATAGGAGTTGTAGCTGACATGCTGATAGTACCCGTACCTACCGCGATAGCCTGTCTGGCATCCTCTGTAACTGTAATTCCATATATGCCTGCTGTATAATTATCAGATACTGAAAGCTGATTAACTCCCTGCAGGTCTGAATATACTCTTCTTGAAAGATTACCGTTAATAAGAGACTGTGTATTAAATTCTGTCTGTTCTGATATTCTGTCTATCTCTTTATTAATCTGGTTTATCTCTTTCTGGATAGCTTCTCTTTCATCATCTGAATTAACATCATTAGCTGCCTGTACACTAAGCTCCTTTAATCTTGTAAGCATACTCTGGATCTCATTGATTGCACCTTCTGCTGTACTTATAACAGAAACTCCATCCTTAGCATTATTCCCAGCCTGATCAAGACCTTTTATCTGAGCTCTCATTTTCTCAGATATTGCACAGCCTGCGGCATCATCCTTAGAACCGTTTATCTTGTATCCTGATGATAATCTCTGTATTGATGTTGACAGATTATTCTGTGATTTCTGTAATGCATTATTGGCAACAATCGCTGCCACATTAGTTCCTATTCTCATATCTTAACCTTTCTGTCTGTCTAATTTACCTGTTCATGCTCTATATATCGGATTTTCTGTGCAAATCTTTAGCCTGCAAGCTGTTTTACAATCTGTGCTGCAATTTCATACAGCTTATCTGTTGCTACACTATCCGCCGCTGCCTCATAAGTCACATATGGCACATCTGACGATTTTGTAGTGTTTACAGACACATTTGTAAATCCAAATCCTTCTTTTAAAGTTTCTTCCATATCATCAAGAAGCTGGATTCCTTCATCTGAAACTGCTGTGTCACTGACAATGTACATACCAAGACTTTCTCTGTCAGCCTTAGCCTCAACAGAAACTTTTCCTAATACGCTGCTTAGCATGTTTACAGATATACGACCTTTATTGTCATCATCCTGAACCAATGTAAGCTTCAACATACCTGTACTTCCTGAGTCTGTTATATATGGTATTCTGTAATCATGCCTTAATGCCAGATTCTTAATATATCCGATTGTTCTGTCTTTAAGTCTTAAATCCAGAAATCCCTCGTAATTGACATCTATCTGTGTATCAAGGTCTCCTGCTTTGGAAAGAACCTCCTGAAGTTCTTCCTCTGTCTCATCTTTCATTTCTTCATACATAAGTGACAGTTTTTCTTTATGTCCGATTTTTTCAATCGAATCCCTTGCATAATCACGTGTTGTCTTAACACCTCTGATATCCGGGAACTGTCCGGATTCTAAAAATGCTTTAACAGCCTGTATGTTACCACTGTTTATTTCTGTATCTGCATTTCTTATCTGCCTCAATATATCAGCCCCTGCCTGAACTGCTGCCTGCTGTTCCTTAAGATATTCCTCATAATATTGTTCCTCGGCTGCCGCATCGAAGTTATCCTCTAACTGTTCAATAAACATTTCAACGGACTGTTCTCCGATTCCGAATGAGTTATCCACATTCTTTAATGTATTCGGGGTAACTAATCCACCATTTGCCATAAATAATGCACTGTAATAGTTAGCAGTTCCGCTTACCTCTGCCATTCCTGTATTCTCATCAATAACAGCGTCCATGTCATAATGCTTTCTTGAATTATATGCAGTCATAAGATTATTCATAGTGACCTCAGCTCCCTGCTTAATCAGCGCACCTGCTGCCACTCCGGCATCTCTGGTGAATATATTCATCATCTGGTATATTCCTATAAACTGCTTTCTCTGCTCTTTAGTAATACCATTGGTACGGTCAAGCTTATAAAGAAACTTTGAAAACTTCTCCTCATTATCTTTAGATGCTTTATCATTAGCCTCTGTAAGATATTCGTTTACTTCCTCAATTGAAGCATTCATTGGATTTACTCCGTCTTTTATCATATTAAGAACTGTCTCTGGTTTCATATTCTTAATAAGATTATTAATCATTGCATTAACAGATTTGACTATCTCTACATTTTCCTTTGTCATATCCATGTTATTAGCAGCCAGTACCTTTATTGCTTCCTTGTCCTCATCAGTTCCCTCAAGTCCAAGCTCCCTAATAATATCATCAGCACTTCCCTGTACTGCCTTCTTTAATGAATCACCCAAATCGCCTCTTATCTGAGTTCCGACTGCCTCATAAGTTTCATTCATCTTGTCAAACATACTGGCAAATACACGCGCAGGATTTCTTACTATCTCATTCAATGTCTTTCTTGCTTCAAGAACATCTGTATATGCAATCTGCGCTTCTTCATACATTCCATCCGCCTGTTCATATTCCATAAGCATTGAATTAAGCTCATCTATCGGAGTTGTAAGAATAGAAATGTTATTCTTGACTAGATATACAGACGCATTCGCACTCATAAGAACTCTTGCTGTTACAAGCGTGTCATACGCCTTATCTGCTGCCTGCTGTACATCAGATGCCTGATTTCTAACTTCACTATTTCCTGTGCTTACTGATGCTGCACTGTATTCAATTCTGAAGCTTCTTGCATCCATCTCCAGCTTAAGGCTTGCTATTGTAAATGTTTCTCCTTTTGATACCACATTTGCAACATCTGAATACTCTGCCCTGTTAATAGTATCAAGAGCTGTCCTTATATCATCAATTGGCGAACCTGTAACGAGCGTATTCTCTGCCTTGCCTCCAAGCTTCATGTTATCAAGTATCTTATTAAGCATTTCATCAGGGTCAGCCTGAATCTTTTCAATATCTATCGCATCAAGCTGTGCCTTATATTCAAGATTTTCTTTAGTAACAGGAATCTGTGCATCAATAAATGCTCTTGCATCCGCAAGTGTATTATCATTAACCTCAAGTCCTGACGAAGCAATTATCTTCTCAATTCCCGGCCTTAACGCTTCAAAATCAGCGTCAGATATTGCATTTACACACCTTCCTATTGTAACGCCATCTGCACTGATACTTGATGAGGTTGCCGCCTGTGCCTGATATATTCCAGCAATTGAAGGCTCAATGCCATTAGCAACCATGTAATTCTTTGTGTTCTCTGATAATGGCTTTAACTCTTTACTCTTTTCAAGTGTGCTTTTAACCTCAGCAACACTTTCATCATTGACAGCTATATCTGCTCCCTGCATACGGCTCTCGACACTTGCCGCTGTTGCTGCACTTCCAGTCACACTCTCAATCTTATCCTTAGAAACTGCTGTTCCATAATTAACATAATCATCAGAGTGCATCGCAAGTTCAATCTTAATTTTCTCAATAATATTAACCATATCATCTGGTGTAGCATCTGTAAGATTAAAGCCGTCCTCATCTAGCTTTACCGCATCAGCACCTGATAACTTCATCATCAATGCCTTAAGGCTTATCTTTGCACTGGAAGCACTCGCCATAATCTGGCTCTTTACATCATCTGCCTCCTTAAGAAGTCCCTCATATGTATTGTCAGTTGCAGCTGTCACACTGCCAGAGATTACCACTCCTGCAAATGAGCCTGCCACACCTTCACTTTTAACCGCCTTATTTTCTTTATAATTAATAGATGTTCCCTGTGCCGCAACATCTTTATTAAAATTCGCGCCTGAAACTGTATATGTCATATTCTGCTGCCTTTCTTATTTACTGTCTGAAACAATCACTCATTGTCATATAATAAATATTTCGGCAGATATGGTGGGATAATTGAGAGATATATTATAGCAAATAAAAAGGAAGCTAATTCAGAATTAATAAAAATCCAAACCAGCTCCCTTTCTCTATATTATTCTCCTATATCTTCGTAGCATGAACCTTAGAAACATCACCGTTAAACTCATACACAGCTATTCCATACTTATGTAAGTCAATAAGCAATGACTGCGGATATCCATCACAATCTCCCTTAACGGCTGTAAGAGTCTTCTTCTGGTCAGCTTCATTATCTCCAAGAACCAGCTTATACTTAGTCTTGAACGGAACTCCTATTCTGAAGCTGTCTCTTTCAACTGGTGTAAAATTAAGTACAAAGAGAAGATTCTTCTTTCCATCCGGACTGATTCTCATAAACGATAAAACGCTATTATCTTTATCATTGGCATTAATCCATCTGAATCCTTCACTGCTGTAATCAGTAGCATACAGACATGGATAATTCTTATTAAGCTTCAGACACTTCTTCGTAAAATCCTTAAGTTCTGTATGACTTTCATCCTCTAACAGATACCAGTCAAGAGCACGCTTCTCACTCCACTCATTCCACTGACCAAATTCCTGTCCCATGAATAAAAGCTTCTTGCCAGGATGTCCACACATATATGCATATGCCAGCTTAAGATTCTTGAACTTGTCCTCCCTGTCACCAGGCATTTTACCAAGCATAGAACACTTAAGATGTACAACCTCATCATGTGAAAGCACAAGAATGAAATTCTCGCTGTAAGCATACATCAATGAAAATGTCATCTTGCTATGATTAAACTTTCTGAAATATGGATCAAGCTTCATATATTCAAGGAAATCATGCATCCAGCCCATATTCCACTTAAATGTAAAGCCAAGACATTCCCCATTGTCAGGATCACCACTTACCATAGGCCATGCTGTTGACTCCTCAGCTATAGTTATTGCCTGTGGGAATCTCTTCTTTAACATGCTGTTAAAATGCTTTAAAAAGCTGATTGCTTCGAGATTACCATTGTCACCATATTTGTTAGGAACCCAGTTACCTTCTGTCCTTCCGTAATCCAGATACAACATTGAAGCAACAGCATCAACTCTTAAACCATCAATATGGAACTTGTCCACCCAGAACATTCCATTAGCAATAAGGAAGTTAGCCACTTCATTCTTTGAATAATCAAATACCTTAGTTCCCCAGTCAGGATGCTCTCCCTTTCTAGGGTCTGCATACTCATATACACAGCTTCCATCGAAATTAGCAAGTCCATGCGCATCCTTTGGAAAATGTGCCGGTACCCAGTCAAGAATTACACCAATTCCTTTTTCATGCATATAATCTACAAAATACATGAAATCCTTAGGTGTTCCGTATCTTGCTGTAGGTGCATAATAACCAGTTACCTGATATCCCCATGATCCATCATATGGATACTCTGCAATTCCCATAAGTTCAATATGTGTGTATCCCATATCTGTTACATATTTTGCAAGCTCAGGTGCCAATTCTCTATATGTATAAAATCCGTCCTCTGTTCCATCATCTTTCTTCTTCCATGAGCCAAGATGACATTCATATATAGAAAGAGGTGCTTTAAGATGATTCTCTGTCTTCTTCTTCTCAACCCATTCAGAATCTTTCCATTCATAACCTGAAAGATCGGCAACTATTGATGCTGTCTCTGGTCTTAACTGTGCCTGATTAGCATATGGATCTGCCTTGTAAAGTGCCTCTCCACTCTGTGAAATAATAAGATACTTATACATATCCCCAGCTTTAGCTCCTGGTATGAACAAATCATATATTCCACCATCTGAAATCTTCTTCATATCATAACCATATGCATTCCAGTTATTAAACTCACCTATAACATAGACTTCTCTTGCAGCAGGTGCCCACACAGCAAAATACACACCTTCTTTTCCGTCTTTTACTCCAACATGTGCACCCATTTTGTTATATATCTCATAATGAGTTCCCTGTCCAAAAAGATATGCATCCACTTCTGTGATTGCCAGCTGCTCGTATTTTTGCATATTCTTCATAAAATCCTCCATTATATTATTATCCTACACGATACTCATGGGTCCCCTCAGATTATCCCATTAATTAATAGTATATTACCACATTAGCAAATTAATTACTACATTTCATTAGCAAAAAAAATGTTCATTTCACATATATTATGTTATACTGTAAATCGCATTGAAATAAATGCTTTATATAAGTTAGAAAGATGAAAAGGAGTATTAAATTCTTATGATATACTATATTATTAACGAAAGTTTCACCAACATCATAGCATTTGTAAGCATTTTATTTGCCTTCGCATTTACAATAGCTGCAATTGCTCTTGGCAAGAATCTTCTTCCAAGAGATGCCGGAAGAGCTTATGCCATTAACGGAAGTAAATCAGTTGGAAAACCAAGAGGCGCCGGCATGATTTTCATTCTTACATTCACAGTCACATGTGCATTATTCGTAAACTTAAGTGCCGAGCTTATCATTTATCTTATACTTGTGCTTGCCGCAATGCTCAGCGGATACCTTGATGATAGTGCTTCATCACCATGGGGTAATTTAAAGAAAGGTCTTATTGATCTTGCAATATCAGTTATGGCAGCTGTCACTTACCTGCATTACAACCCTAACACATTTGACCTTGCATTCTTTGGAAAGACAGTAACTCTTAATCCAATCATATATGCAATACTTATTATTATACTTATATGGGTAAGTATCAATGTTACTAACTGTTCAGATGGTGTTGACGGCTTATGCGGTACACTCTCTGTTGTAACACTTGCCTCAGTGTATGTACTTTTTAAGTCATTTAATATTGAATCAGCTTACAGACACACCGTTCTTATTATGATTGTGTGTATCCTCGGCTACCTGTGGTTCAACGCATCACCAAGCAAGTTGCTTATGGGTGACGCCGGTTCGAGAGCAATAGGAATATTTATAGCATTTACATTCCTCAAGCTCCATGCACCGCTGCTTTATATTCCAATGGCACTTGTAATTATTCTCGATGGCGGACTTGGTCTTATCAAGGTTTCTTTCATGAGATTTCTTCACATCAACTTAATGAAGAACCTTCGTACACCAATCCACGACCATATGAGAAAGAATAAAGACTGGTCAGATACGCAGGTTGTTTTCAGATTCACAATTATCCAGGTGATTCTTGGTCTTGCAGTAATATATGGATTAATGTTCTGATATTAAATATATTAAAATGGCATGTCAGTTGGATTTCTGACATGCCATTATTTCTGTTCTGAGAGTTTCTCAGCCTGACGCCGCCTGCGTCTGTGTTCCCTCTCTTTTATCTGCTTTTCATATATCTTAAGTGCGCCCTTTTCATCCGTGTGCTTCATAATTCTGACTGCATAATATCTGCCTTCTTCGGTCTGTTTAACTCTGAAACGCCCCTTTATAAGCCCATGTTCATCACACGTAAACAAGCCGTAATAGCATTTCGAATTAGTAGCAAACCACTTAACCGTTCTTGTCATAGTCCTGCCACATAAAAAACATTTGCAGGAACGTACAGTTCTGTCGCTTGCAGCCTTGTCCCTTGTAGCAAATCCCTTTGAAATATACTTCTCATAAGTTCCAAAGTTAAGATATACCTCGTCCTTTCTTGACTCTGGAATTGTAAATGTGTCTATACTGCAGAACTTCTTAACTCTGTCGAAATCCAGCTTCTTCATTATCTTAGCTGTGTACCTTGCATCACTCATTGCTGAATGATAATGCTCATCACCCTTGATTCCCTGCTCATCGATTGCAGATTTAAGATTCATGCGTGTCTTGCCATCTGAAAAATTAATACTGTAAAGTTTCTGAAGATCAAGATACAGAAGCGGCTTTGGAAAATTCTCCGGAACATCATAGAACTTCATATTCCTTCTTAATTCAGTAATATCCATGCTTCCCCATGTAACAAATGTATAATCATCACCGCACCATTCAAGAAATTCAGTTACACCCGATACGAAATCCGTTCCGTTAGCAAGGTCATTTTCTGTTATCCCTAGTATCTTCCTGACTGTATTCTGCAGCTTTGTATACACCTGTGGCTTAATGGTACACTGCCACTCATCTACAATATCAAGCTTCTCATTAACCTTCGCCGCGCCTATCTGTATAATCTCAAAAGGAAAATGATCCTCAGAAAATTGTTTTCCCTTGGCACTCTGATTCCACTCAAGATCCATAACAATATAATTCATAAACATTTTCCTCTGTTACTTATTCTAATCTCGTGATATCTACATATAAAAGCAAACATATTATAGCGTGTATGCGGGCGTATGTCGATAATAATTTATAAGATATTAATTTTTGAGTTATTAATCACATTTTCATTTCTTTTTTTCGCTGATACATCTCCTCATCTGCACGCTCTCGGACTCTTTCCAGTTCCATATCATCAACTGTAAAAACAGCATAACCACAGGCAATTCCCACTTCTGTTGGAATAATTCTCTTATTGTTCAAAACATCTACATCATGATAAAGCTTTCTTATTACACGCTCTATGTCTACACTCTTTCCCTTTGGTATTATACAACAAAACTCATCGCCGCCAATGCGGTAACACTTACCATAACGCTCAAATATATAGTAATATATAATCCTACCAATAAAATAACTACGCTTATAATAAATGCTGGCATAGCTTTTCGAAGCAATTTCATATATATATCATTGCCACCACCGATATAGAATTCCTGTTTCTGGCCTTCAACCTCCTTATAACAAGGTGAAATCTCTATTTGAAGTCTGTCCACATCAGATGGAAGCTTTACAAAATTCCATGTCCATCCCGGGGTATTTCCCCATATACTTCGTTTATTACTAAGTCTGTAAATTTCTTCTCCTTGTGCATATACATTTATTCTCTGATGTGAAGAATAAAATACTATTGAACCTATATCCTGTCCATATGATTGTAAATTAAAATCATATTGTGTTTTTCCATCCTCTGTTATACTTACTGCTTCTGGAATGCAAGTTGTCAAAGTTTTTTCAGAAACTGCATCACTAAATGTGAAAACACTACATAAAAACATCATAATAATCGCAGCTATTACTGTGCCAATTAATATCCCCTGTTCCCTTTTCATGTTATACCCCTTACTCTATATCTCCATCTTTTTAATTTTATCATGTACAATGATTTTTTCCATATATTGATGTCTTTAAGCAGTAATTCTTTGTAATTCACTATAATTACACACTAAAATATGTAATATAAAAAAGCAGCAACGATTCCCATCGCCACTGCTTGTCACTTCTTAATATAAATGTTCCCACCCAGAGTCGAACTGGGGATTGAGACTTAGGAGGTCCCCGTTATATCCACTTAACTATGAGAACAACTTGGCTAAACACCAAGAGAGATTTTATCACAAAACATCAGCAAGGTCAATGATACCCTGA